>MRWG01000356.1_pt1 | contig 63131 bp, 57 predicted proteins | sample 1013341 | NCBI WGS metagenome assembly MRWG01 (sample SAMN06117577, study PRJNA244670) | biofilm metagenome | biome: Water; feature: Cathode Biofilm; material: Biofilm; isolation source: microbial consortium enriched at the cathode of a solar microbial fuel cell | place: USA: District of Columbia ...
TCCGAATCAACCGTGCCCGCTAGCCCAGCAAAGTCGACCCAAACATCCCTAATACTCAGGCCAAACCTACCCCTTACCCTCACCCCCACCACCCCCAACAATCTCCCCAATCGCCAAAATAGGTGACGCATCCATCTCCTCGGCATTCATCATCGCCGCCAGCCTCTGCAGCGAACTGAGCAGCATATTCGCTTCCCAGGGCTCCAGTTTGCGGAAATTTTCCAGAAAGCCTGCCTGCAGGGGTTCTGGTGCAGAGGCAATCTTGTCAGCCCCGGCCGCAGTCAGGCGCACTTCAGTACTGCGACGGTCGCCGGCGGATTTCTCCCGGCTGACCAGGCCGTTTCCCTCGAGGCGGGCAATGACATTGGTAACTGTCGCTTGGGACAAATGAATATCCCTGGCAATGGCAGTGGGGGTGGCATGCTGGTGCCGGGCGATGTTCTGCAGAATCAGCAGTTGCGAAGTGGTGAGCCCGGTTTCCCGCAGCAATTGCCGGGAATGCAAATCAATGGCACGGGTTATCTGGCGCAGGGCCACCAGCAATTCTTCATAGTCCTTCATGTCCTGTTCCATAGTCCCGGGGTAAAAACCCATTATCACCTGATTATTGCCTGAAATGCTGCCCCGATTATTGGGGGAAGCAAAGCATTCAGTTGTGAGTAAAAGCAGAGCGATTGCTCTAATTATCACAGCTGATATTTGTTGTCTGAGCCAGGAAAAAACCTAACATATTGATATAGTTGCATTAATATATCGGTTCTGGGGATGCCCGCCAGCCTGGGCAGGATGAAAAAGCATTCAATTCTATATATAATGCTTCGTTTACCCACATTATCTTCAGAAACCCACAACAGGAAATCTATGTTTCGTAAAAAACAACTATGTCTTGCCATTGCCCTGGCATCTACCAGTTCCCTTACTGCCCATGCCCAGATCGAAGAAGTAGTCGTTACCGCCACCAAAAGACCGGAATCCCTGCAGGATGTGCCAGTCGCAGTCACGGCACTGACCGCAGAAACCCTTGAACAAACCGGCGTCACCAATTTTGAAGATTACATGTTGCAACTGCCCGGTGTGACCGCCGGCGGCAGCGGCCCTGGCCAAAATACTATCTATATTCGTGGGGTTGCCTCCACAACACCCAACCTGACCGTAGCCGGCGTGGCGGGTCTGTCTCCCAATGTGGCTTTTTATCTTGATGAGCAGCCGCTGGCACAGCCCGGCCGTAACCTTGATGTCTACGCGGCCGACCTTGAACGTGTGGAAGTTCTGGCAGGTCCCCAGGGAACCCTGTTTGGCGCCAGTTCACAATCCGGCACCGTACGCCTGATTACCAACAAGCCGGATCCCAATGCCAATTCCGCCAGCCTGAAATTTGGTACTTCCTTCACCCCCGATGGTGAAATGAGCAACAATGTCGAGGCAGTGGTCAATTTTCCGGTGACCGACCAGTTCACAGTGCGTGCGGTAGCCTATGTCGATAACCAGGGTGGTTACATCGACAATGTACAGGGCAGTCGTACGGCGCGGGAATCGGCGCGTTTCCGGCCTGAGGGCACAGTACGAGCCAATGGTCTGCCGGTGAGCGCAGGACGGGCTGGTTTTCAGTCAACTGCCGACCTGAGTGATGTCAATTTCATTGCCGCTGATAATGGCAATCGTGTCGAAGAAAACTTTAATGACCTGACCTATGCCGGCCTGCGGGTGTCCGGTCTTTATGAATTCAATATGGACTGGTCTCTGCTGGTCTCCCATACCAGCCAGCAACTCGACAGCGATGGGGTGTTCTTCGCCGATCCTGATCTGGGTGACCTGGAGATTCAGCGCTATTCCGATGATCGTCTTGAAGATGGTTTCAACAACACCAACTGGACCCTGACCGGCCGTATTGGTGAACTGGAAGCTGTCTATGCCGGTGCCTTTACGGCTCGCGATGCCGAGCAGATCGTCGACTACAGCGATTATCTGTTTGTGGGTCAGTATCTGCCCTATTATATTTGTGATGGATCAGTGACCTATCCCTCTGGTGATCCGAGCGGTACCTGCCAATCACCGGAATTGTTTGTCAGCAGTTCTACCGGGGTTGACGTGCAGTCTCACGAACTGCGCTTTGCAACCAACCCGGACCGACCGATTCATGCAACCTTTGGTGGTTTCTACAGCAAACTGGATCTGCGTGAACTGAACAATTTCACCTATCCTGGTTCGGAGCAGGCAATAGCCTTCAATGGTAATGTGGGTTACGGCCCCAACTATTCGGCCCAGCCTTCCTCTGCCTCTGACACTGCTGTGTGGCCGGAAGGGGTAATCTTTCGTAACGATGTCTATCGACCCGATGAGCAGGTGGGCATCTTCGGTGAAGCAACCTTCGATGTCAGTGACCAGTTCTCCATTCTGTTGGGTGCACGCTGGTATGACATTGAAGTTGACCTGAAGGGTAGTGCGGCAGGTTCCTTTGGCAACTTCGGAGCGACTGAGGATAACAATGCCGGTAATAATCTGGACCAGTTGTTCAGTGCGCCGAATCCTGAGTCAGCCCAGACCGATGGTGTGATTACCAAGTTTGGTATCAACTGGACACCGACACCGGATCAGTTGGTCTATGCGACCTATTCCGAGGGCTTTCGCCCGGGTATCCTTAACCGTCCAGGCGGCTCGGTTAGCCCGGATGGCAGTTTCACCGTTCCCTATGCCATCGACACCGATGACATGACCAATATTGAGCTGGGTTGGAAAGTGGACCTGCTGGACTATACCCTGCGTTTTAACGGTGCCATATTTGCATCCGAAATTGAGCAGATGCAGACCACCATCTTCGATCCGAGCATTACCAACCTGTTCTTCTCGGACAACGCGGCCGATGCTGAAGTCACCGGTCTGGAAGGTGATTTTATCTGGGCGCCACCGTCCATGCCCGGACTCAATGTAGTGGGAGCATTCTCCTTCCTCGACACTGAAATTACCCGGGTAATCACGCCGACCAACGATGTGCAGGTGGGTGATTCCCTGGCCTTCGCACCGGAGATGCAGCTCAATCTGCGGGCGCGCTATGAATGGACCATTGATTCCGGATTGACCGCTCATGTCATGCCCCATGTTACTTACTCCGATGAATCCTACAGCGACATTATCAGTATCAATCGCGACCTGATTGATAGCTGGACGATGTGGGGGGTCACTGCCGGAGTCAGTTCCGATATGTGGTCTGCGGAGTTGTTCGCGGAAAACCTGACTGATGAGCGAGCCGAGATTGCCCGCTCCTTCGTTTTTGACCGCGAGCGAGTGACCTATGCCCGCCCACTGACCATGGGAGTTCGGGTCAGCTATGATTTCTAGGAGGCCTTGATCTCCTATACATCGCAAGGCGCCTCATCCACGGGGCGCCTTTTTTGTTACCGGCATAGTGAAAGTAGAACCTGATGAGCGACGATGAAACAGCACTGGCGGATATACAGCGAATAATCCAGAGCGGCGACCTTGCTGCGGCCCGTGACCGCCTGAACAGTATTCTTGAAAAGGATGCTTCCAATGCCGAGGCCTTGTACATGCGGGCCGTTTGTCTGCGCTATCTGAAGCATCCTGAACAAGCGCTGGAAGATCTGGAAGCACTGAAACGGCAGGTGCCGGGACATGGCCGTGCCCATCAGGAAGAGGGGCATTTATATCGCAGCCTGGGGCGCCTGGATGAGGCCCTCAGGGCCTATGGCCGAGCCTGCTATTACAATCCGGCACTGGAGGCCAGCTTCAGGGCACAGATTGAAATTCTCGATGCCCGGGGCAGCAAGGCACGGTCGCAGGAATTGCGGACAGAGCTGGCGCAATTGCAAGCCATGCCGCGGCCACTGGTGGCAGTTATAGACCTGATTGCCCAAAACAAGTTGCTGCAGGCAGAGGCACTGTGCCGCAAGTTTTTACAAAAGAACCCCAGTCATGTCAGAGCCATGCGTTTGCTGGCGGATATTGGTATTCGGCTCGGAGTGCTTGAAGATGCCGAGTTTTTGCTGGAATCGGCAGTGGCTTTTGAACCGGATAATATCGAGGCAAGGGTCGATTATATTCAGGCATTGCGTAAACGACAGAAATTCTTTGTCGCCCTGCAAGAGGCTGAGAAATTGCTGGCAAGCGCGCCGGACAATCCCAGATTCAAATCGATCTATGCAGTGGAGTGTATGCAAACCGGGCAATTCGACAAGGCGATCAGCAGTTTCAACGCTATTCTGGATACCTTGCCCAATGACCCGGTAACCCTGACCTCGCTCGGCCATGCCTACAAGACCCAGGGCGATTCCGAAAAATCCATTGCCGCTTATAACGCCGCCATCGAGGCTCATCCCTTTCATGGTGAGGCATATTATTCCCTGGCGAATCTGAAGACCTACAAGTTTTCGGAGCAGGAAATAGAGGCAATGCAGTCCCTGAGTAATAACAGCAACCTGTCCCATATGGATCTGGTCTATATTCGCTTTGCACTCGGCAAGGCTTTTGAGGACGCTCAGGACTATCAGCAGTCTTTTGAGAACTATCGTCTCGGTAATGCGCTGAAAAAAGCCCAGAGTCGTTATCAGTCAGAAATTATCACTGAAGAGTTTGCTGAGCAGCAGCAGGTTTGTAGCGCGCAGTTACTGGCGCGGGGCAGGACGGCCGGTTGCCAGGCGGCTGATCCAATCTTTATTGTTGGCCTGCCGCGAGCAGGGTCGACCCTGCTTGAGCAGATACTGGCTTCCCACAGCATGGTGGATGGCACCCTGGAACTGCCTAATATTCTGTCGTTGTCCCAGCGCCTGCGGCGACGGGAACGACAGGGCGACTCCCGGCCCTATCCGGCCTTGCTGGCCGACCTCAGTGATGAGGAACTGCGTCAGTTGGGTGAGGAATACATAGAGGATACCCGCGTTCATCGCCAGGCAGCGCCGTTTTTTATCGACAAGATGCCCAATAATTTTCGCCATATCGGCCTGATCAAGATGATCCTGCCCAATGCCAAAATTATTGATGCTCGACGCAATCCCATGGCCTGTTGTTTCAGCGGTTTCAAGCAGCTGTTCGCGGATGGCCAGGAATTTAGTTACTCTCTGCAGGACATTGGCTACTACTACCGGGATTATGTGTCCCTGATGCAGCATTGGGATGCAGTATTGCCCGGTGAGATTCTCAGAATTGAAAACGAAGCCCTGATCGATGATTTCGAGAGTCAATTAAGACGGATGCTGGACTACTGCGGCCTGCCTTTCGAAGAGCAATGTCTGCGCTACTATGAAACCGAGCGTGATATCCGCACGCCCAGCGCCGAGCAGGTACGCAAGCCACTCAGTCGTGCTGGCATCGACCAGTGGCGAAATTATGAGCCCTGGCTGACACCCCTGCGGGACGCGCTTGGGCCGTTGGCAGAACTGTCTTCTCCAGAGTCAGTCGCAGGGCCTGCAGACAAAGCAACACAAACCTTACAGGAAACCCTATGAATCAGCCCAACCCGGTGACCCCGGACGAGACGGAACAATCCATGATCAACAAGCCGGTGTTCTATATCTCGGCGGCATTGATCATTCTTTTCAGCGTCTATGGTGGCGGCTTCAGTGAACATGCGGCCGGGACTTTCGCATCAGTACAGTCCTGGTTGATCACCAATGTTGGCTGGTTTTATATGGGTGTCGTGGCGCTATTCTTTGTCTTCGTGGTCTACCTGGGCTTCTCCCGCTTTGGTCAGGTGAAGCTGGGGCCGGATGATTCCGAACCCGACTACAGCTATATGAGCTGGTTTGCGATGCTGTTCAGTGCCGGTATGGGTATCGGATTGATGTTTTTCAGCGTGGCCGAGCCGGTGACCCATTTTCTCACTCCGCCGGTGGGCGAGGGCGGTGATGCCGAAGCCGCGCGACAGGCCATGCAGCTGACCTTTTTTCACTGGGGACTGCAGGCCTGGGCCATCTATATTGTTGTTGGTCTGGCGCTGGCCTATTTCTCTTTTCGTCATGGTTTGCCGTTAACCATTCGTTCGGCCTTATACCCCATTATCGGCGACCGTATACACGGGCCCATCGGACATGCTGTAGACATATTCGCAGTATTGGGAACCATGTTCGGTGTTGCCACTTCCCTGGGCATCGGGGTGATGCAGGTCAATGCCGGCCTGTCTTATCTGTTTGGGATTCCGGTCAGTACCTTGGTGCAGATCGGCCTGATCGGCGTCATTACGGCCATGGCAACCGCCTCGGTGGTGGCCGGTCTGGATGGCGGCATCCGCCGTATCAGTGAGCTGAATCTGGTGATGGCAATGATACTGCTGGGCTTTATCTTGCTGGTGGGACCCACCGTGACCTTGCTGGGCAGCCTGATTCAGAATCTCGGTCTTTATCTTTCCAATATGGTGGAGATGACTCTCAATCCCTATGCCTATGAGCCCAACGACTGGATGGCTGACTGGACCCTGTTTTACTGGGCCTGGTGGATATCCTGGTCTCCTTTTGTAGGTATGTTTATCGCGCGCATTTCCCGAGGCCGCACGATCAGGGAGTTTGTGGCGGGCGTGTTGCTGGTGCCCAGCGGTTTTACTTTCATGTGGCTGACCTTCTTCGGGAATACTGCCCTGTATCTGGAGTTGCAGGGTCTTGGGGGCGGCATCGCAGCCGCCGTGCAGCAGGATATGCCCACAGCCATCTTCGTATTGCTGGAACAATTGCCGCTGACCACCCTGATGTCCCTGCTGACCACAGTGCTGGTGGTTACCTTCTTCGTTACCTCTTCGGATTCCGGCTCGCTGGTAATCGATATTATTACTTCCGGCGGCGCAGAAGACCCGCCGGTCTGGCAGCGGGTTTTCTGGGCCATCGCTGAAGGTGTGGTGGCGGCAGTGCTGTTACTGGCGGGAGGCCTGAGTGCCTTGCAGACCGCCGCCATCAGCAGTGCCTTGCCGTTCGCTTTCATCATGCTGTTGATCTGCTATGGCTTGTTGCGGGGGCTCAAACAGGAGTCGGTTGGTCTGGTGCCAGTCATCACCACCCCTTCGGTGCCGCCCTCATCACCGGGAGTGTGGCAAACGCGTCTCAAAGCCCTGCTTGGTCACCACAATCAGCAAACAGTGCGGGAATACCTGCGCAGCACGGTCCGGCCCGCCATGGAAGCAGTGGCGGAGCAGTTGCGGGCCCAGTCCCTGTATGCGTCCATCGAAGAGAGCGGTGATGAGATCCAGCTGCAGGTGGGCCAGGAAGAAGTCAGCGAGTTCTTTTACAAGGTGCAGCTGCGCAAGTATTCCACCGCAGCAGTGGCCTTTCCGGAGATCCCCCGCAAATCCCAGGAGCGCAGTTACTGGCGTGCGGAGGTTTATCTGGTGCAGGGTCCCCAGCATTATGATGTGGCTGGCTATTCCCGCGATCAACTGGTTAACGACATACTCAACCAGTTCGAACTGCATCTGCAGCATCTGCATTGCGAGCACTGACCGGAGGGCTTGCCTTCGGCCGGCTCTTGCGTCATTTTCACAGTCTGGAAATCAAGGGAGGACTGACCGATGTCTCTGATTCGCAACTTGTTGATGCTGGGGGTGCTGGGCTATTCCCTGAGCACTGCCTGGGCGAATGAAGGCAGCATACTCTTTTATGGCGCCACGGTTATTGATGGCACCGGCGCGCCTCCCCTTGAAGATGCTGCCCTGGTGGTGAGCGATGGGCGCATTCGCGCCATTGGCAGCCGTCAGGACGTCACTGCCGGGCAGTATGATGAGGCAATCGATCTCAATGGCAAGACGGTGATTCCCGGCCTGATCAATGCCCACGGCCATGTGGGGGGCACTTATGGCCTGCAGACCGATCAGTACAACCGCGACAATCTGCTCAGACAACTGTCACTCTACGCCCGCTATGGCGTTACCACCGTTTACAGCCTTGGTGGTGACGGCCCGGAAGGATTTGCCCTGCGCAATGAGCAGGATCATGCCGGGCTCGACAGAGCCCGACTGTATGTGGCCGGCCCGGTAGTGACCGGCAGGACCGAGGCGGAGATTGTCCGGCAGGTTAATGAGAATGCCGACCGGGGTGCGGATTTCATTAAGGTACGGGTGGATGACAATCTTGGTCGTACCCCAAAGATGCCGCGCGAGTTGTTTGATCGACTGCTGGAACAGGCCCATAGCAGACGTACCCCTCTGGCAGTGCATCTGTTTTATCTCGACGATGCCCGCTATGTGTTGGAGGCCGGTGCCGACCTGATTGCCCATAGTGTTCGCGATTTGCCGGTTGACGATAGTTTTATCGATCTGATCAAGTCTTCGCAGGTGTGCTACATCCCGACCCTGACCAGGGAAGTATCCACCTTTGTGTATGAGAGTGTGCCTGAATTTTTCTCACACCCGTTTTTCCGACAGGAAGTAGCCCAGTCGACCCTCGATACACTGACAGAGCCGGAACGCATGGCGCGCATGGCAAACAGCAGTATGGCCCAGGGTTACAAGGCCGGCCTCGAGGTGGCCATGGAAAATGTAGGCAGATTGGCGGCAGCGGATGTGCCTGTAGCCATGGGCACCGACAGTGGTCCGCCGGCTCGCTTCCAGGGCTACTTCGAGCATATGGAGTTAAGCATGATGGTGGAGGCGGGGATGACCCCGATGCAGGTCATTCGTTCTGCCACGGGAGTCGCAGCCGATTGCATGGGGAATGCCATGATAGGCACCCTGGAGCCAGGCAACTGGGCTGACTTTGTTGTGCTTGAGTCCAATCCCCTGGACGACATCGACAACACGCGCAGTATTGAGAGCGTGTGGATCGCCGGCAACCGGGTGCCGGACAGCGACTAATTATCGATTCGGCGATTCAGAATGCCCCATTGCGGGGCATTATCCCTGCCATTGTGTGGGGAATCTTCCAAGTCTGGCATAATTTTCCCGCCCACTTCAGGGTTTTTCAACTTCTTGATTTCTATTCCGTTTTTACTCTAAAGCTGCAGTCCCCAGAGTCGTAAGTAACTGGGCTGACGGTCGAATGGGCGTTCGATCTGCGTGACTGAAAATAAACAGGAATAGGAAAATCATGCGAAGTAAAAGTTTGAATAAAACGCTTGTTACTTGCTTTATCTGTATTGGGTTACTCCCGGTCTTATTGCTGGCAGTGGCCAGTTTTCAGGTATCACGCAATGCCATTGAGGCCCAAGCCTTCAATCAGTTGAGTTCGGTGAATGAAATCAAGCGCAGTACGATATCTGATTACTTCAGGACTATTGAAAGGCAGGTGCAGACGCTGTCCAGCAATCTGATGATTGTTGATGCCATGGCTGACTTCAAGGCCAGTTTCGGTAGTTGGAACGCCGAGTTGGCTGGGCAGTTACCGAGTGAATCCGATATGCGTACGGCGGTCCGCAGTTATTATCGCGATGAATTCGCGGCCGAATACAGTAATCAGAACCTTGGTGACAGCGTCGACTATGCCGCACTGGTGAATTCTCTACCTCCTTCTGCCATTACTGCACAATATCTTTATATCCAGGAAAACAGCAATCCACTGGGCAGCAAACACCTGCTTGACGCCGCTGATGATGGTTCTGAATACAGCCGTCACCATGCCCGATATCATCCGTCCATTCGCCAGTTTCTCGAAGAGTTTGGCTACTATGATATTTTCCTGATTGATGCCGAAAGCGGAGAAATCGTTTACAGCGTTTTCAAGGAACTGGATTACGGCACTTCCTTGTTGCATGGACCCTATGCCGATACCAATTTCGCCGCTGTGTTTCGCCAGGCCAGTGGTCTTGCTGATGTGCACGCCACGGCCTTCAGTGATTTCAGACAATATTTGCCATCCTATAACAACGCCGCCAGTTTCATTGCCTCTCCGATCTATGCAGGGGATGAGTTGCAGGGTGTGCTGGTTTTTCAGATGCCGATTGATCGCATCAATGCCGTCATGGCTGAACGCGCCGGAATGGGGGAGTCGGGAGAATCCTATCTGGTGGGCAGTGATCTGTTGATGCGTTCCGATTCTTATCTGGACCCCGAGGCACACAGCGTTTCCGCATCCTTTCGCGATCCGGACAATGGTCGCATAGATACGCTGGCCAGCCAGCGTGCGTTGGCCGGTGAATCAGGGGCCGACATTATTGTCGATTATAACGGTAATGCCGTGCTGTCAGCCTATGCGCCTCTTGATATCTTCGGTGAACGCTGGGCCATTCTTTCTGAAATCGATCAGGCCGAAGCAATGGCCGCCGTCAGGAATTTGCAGAACATCAGTGTGCTGGTTTTTGTATTGGTGGCCCTGGCTTGTATTGTCATCGGCTATTTCATAGCCCGATCAATTTCTCTGCCGGTTGTGAAGGTAAGTGAGGCCATTGCCTCAATTGCCGCTGGTAATCTCGATGTCAATCTGCGTGTCAATCGCAAGGATGAAATCGGACAATTGGCTGAGTCCATGCAATTCATGCAGCAGCAACTCAGGGACGTGATTGAAACAGGTGTTCAGCCGCTGGTGCAAAAAGCCGGCCAGGGAGATCTCAGTGAGCGACTGGAACTTGACGGCAAGCAGGGGTTTTATCTGGATCTCAGTCAATCCATTAATCAGTTGGTGGAGGTTAATGAAAAATTCCTCGATGAGACTACACTGGTAGTTTCAGCCCTGGCCCAGGGAGATCTGAATACCGAATCCGAGGTGGACTTTTCCGGTGCTTTCGCGCGCGTGCAGAGTGATATCAATCAGATGCGTGGCAATCTGGCCCAGGTTATTGGTCAGGATGTGCACAAGATTGTTGCCGCAGCTGGCGAGGGTGAACTGGAGCACCGAATTGACCTGGCAGACAAACAGGGCTTTTACAAACAGTTGTCTGTTGCCATCAATGATTTGATGGAAGTAAACCAGTCCATCATCACCGATACCCTTAAGGTAACCCGTGGACTGATGAACGGCGAGTTGGGGATACTGATCGAGCGTCACTATCGTGGCAGCTTTGCCGAATTGAAGAACAATCTGCAGGCTATGCAGGCACGGCTTTCGCAGGTAATCGAAAAGGATATTCAAGCCATTGTCAGTGCCGCCTCCGAGGGTGATCTGAAACAGCGTATTGATCTTGCTGACAAGCAGGGTTTTTACCAGAAGCTGTCGGCATCGATTAATGAGTTGGTGAATTCAAGCGATGAGATCATTTCTGATACCAGCCGGGTACTGAATGCTGTGGCAAATGGTGACCTTACCCGGAGAATCGACAAGCAATATCAGGGCGCTTTTGATTGCTTGAAGCAGGACATCAATCGTACTGTGGCAAAACTTACGGATACAGTGGCAGAGATCAAATCAACTGCTGCTGTGGTTAAGAATGGTTCGGATGAGATCACCCTGGGTTCTGCCAACCTGAGTCAGCGCACTGAAGAGCAGGCAGCCAGCCTTGAGGAAACAGCATCGGCCATGGAAGAAATGACAGCCAATGTGCAGAGCAGTAGCGAGAATTGTGTCCAGGCTGAATCCCTTTCGGAAGACGCCAGCAACATGGCCGAACAGGGTGGCGATGTCATGAATCGCGCGGTCAGCTCCATGCAGTCCATTAGCGAGTCCGGTAAGCAGATTGACAATATCATCAATGTCATCGATGAAATTGCTTTCCAGACTAATCTGCTGGCATTGAATGCATCTGTAGAGGCGGCTCGAGCCGGAGAGCATGGTAAGGGCTTCGCTGTGGTGGCTGATGAAGTAAGAGGCTTGGCCGGACGCTGTGCTGATGCTGCCAACCAGGTCAAATCCATTATTCAGGACAGCAACAGCCGGATTGAGGAGGGCTCGGAACTGGTGAATGAATCTGGCCAGATGCTCGGCAATATCGTCTCGGCTGTCAAACAGGTGCGGGATATTGTGTCTGAAATCTCCAGTGCCAGCAGTGAACAATCACGAGGCCTCGAGGAGATCAGCAAGGCAGTTACCACCATGGATGAAATGACACAGCAGAATGCCGCGTTGGTTGAGCAAACGGCGGCAGCTTGTGAGTCGCTGGGTGACAAGTCCAATGCCCTGGATGAGCTGATCGCTTTCTTCAGAATAAGGGAGGGAGGAGAAAGCGAACGGCCGAGCCTGACTCTGGCGGTAAAAAATTCCTGACTGGAGCCAGAAGCCCAATCGATCAGGCAGCAATCAGCTCCAGAGTCGCATCCAGCAGGACGTTGCAGCCTTTTTCAACATCGTGCCAGTGGCTCCATTCGTCCGGAGCGTGACTGACACCGCCGACGCTGGGAATAAACAACAGGCCGGTGGGGGTGATGTCGGTGAAGAACTGTGAATCATGGCCGGCACCGCTGGGCATGAGCAGCGTTTTGTAATCGCGGGCCCGGGAATGGCGCTCAAGCAGTTCGACCATTTCCGGTGTGCAGGGTCTGGGTTCCAGCCAGCTCATTTGCTCGTATTCGAACATCAGTTTGTGCTTGCGGGCGATGGAAGAGCAGACCTTGCGGCAGGAATTGGCGAGGTTGTGCATGACTTCCTCACTCATGTCGCGCCCTACCAGAGTGAAATCTGCTTCTCCCGGCACGGTGTGGGCAAAGCCGGGCTTTAACTCGACGCTGCCGATTGTCAGGCGCGTCTTGTCAGTCCCTTCCTCGTCGATGATGCGGGAAATTTCATGGGCGAAATCGGCAACCCCCATAAAGGCGTCGCTACGCAGGTCCATGGGTGCTGTGCCAGCATGGTCTGCCTTGCCGATGAATTTAATCAGCCATTTGAATACACCGGAAATGCCTTCCACCACACCAATGGTGTTATGGGTTTTTTCCAGCACCGGCCCTTGCTCGATATGCAGCTCAAGAAAACCAACCAGGTCATCAGGGTCGCGTGCGGCTTCCATGGCGAGATGATAGGGGAGCTGGCATTTGGCCATGGCATCGCGCAGCATCAGGCCGCTGTGATCCTGGGCTCGCTCCAGCCAATCCAGTTTCAGATTGCCGGTCAGGGCCTGGGCGCCGAGCATGCCGCCGAAACGACCTTCCTCTTCCGAGGTGCCAATGACTTCAATGGCGTGTTTCAGTTTTACTTTGTTTTCCTGCAGTACGCGGATGCATTCCAGGCCGGCGACAACGCCAAGCACACCATCGAATATTCCTCCGGCGGGAACCGAATCCAGGTGTGAGCCAATGAGAAGTGCTTTCTGATCGTCGCTGCCATAGCGGCCGATGACATTGCCGGCGCCATCCATGCGTACTTTAAGACCGTAGCCCTCCATCTGGTCCATTAACCAGTGGCGGGCTTTCATGTCTTCGTCGCTGAAGCCCTGACGGTAGATGCCCTGATCTTCAGGGTTGTAGCCAAAGCGGGCCAGATTGTAAAGGTCCTGTTTGACCCGCTCCAGATTGATTGTCAGGTCCGATGACATCTGAAGTTTCTGGTTCATGCAGCCCATCCTAACTCATCGGCACGCTGTTTTGCCAGAGCAGGAATATCGGCTTCCACAAAATGCTGATGCAGAACCTGGACACCGATCAGGTGATTGATCACGGCATCCATCTGCACCTGCTCGGCAGCGCTGGTATTGGGATCGTCGTGACGATCGAAGAGGGCGCAGACTCCTTCATAGGAAAGCATGCCGGTGGCTTCGATACGTTCTTTGGAGAGATGCTTCTCGGACAAATCCCGCATCTGCTTCCATTTGGTTTCATCGGTGTGAGCCGGCGGCGCCATGAAGGCAAACTTTTCACGCTTGTACAGCACTTCCGGCAGGATGCCTTTCATGGCTTCGCGCAGCACGTACTTTTCGGTGCGGCCCTTGATGCGATGCTCCGGTGGGATCTGCACGGCGAATTCGGCCAGGTGATGGTCGAGGAAGGCGGGGCGTGCTTCCATTGAATTGGCCATGTCGACACGGTCACCACCCCAGGTCAGGATCTGTCCTTCGAGCATGGTTTTGCACCAGACGTATTGTGCCTTGTCCAGGGCATGCCGGCCCTGTAGCTGATCCGTATCCAGAGTGTCAGCGATAGCGGCGCCGGGACGGTAGGACTTCAATTCCTCGCGAATATCCTCAGCCAGCAGATCAGGCACCAGGTCGGCACAGGCCAGCCAGGGCTGCAGGCAACTGGGTGTGAAGCCAACAGTAAAGTGCAGGGCTGTATCATCGATCTGGTTTTCTGACAGCATGGCACCGGTGAACATGGCATTGCTTTCATTCAGCAATGACTGCCAGTTGGCGCGCTCGGTGGCAGACAGGGAGTCGAGGCCGTGCAGAAACATGTCGCGACGAAAAGCCGGGTAGCCGCCGAATAGTTCATCAGAGCCTTCACCGGTCATGACTACCTTGTAATTGCTCTTGTTCACATGTCGGCTCATCAGCAGCTTGGCCACTGCCAGGGTGTTATAGATGGTTCGCTCGGTGTGCCAGAGTGTCTCTTCGAAGTGGCCATACAATTCATTGCCAGACAGACGCATGATGTCCTGCTCGGCACCGCAGCTCTCAGCCATTTGCTGGGCAATGCCGCTCTCATCATATTTGGCATCGTCGAAGCCGATAGTAAAAGCCCTGACCGGCCCCTGGCGACAGGCGGAAGCCAGGCCGATGATGGCGCAGGAGTCAATGCCTCCGGAAAGATAGCTGCCAACCGGTACGTCCGCTTCCAGACGGTGGGCGACAGCGTTCAGCAATTCTTCGCGGGTGCGTTCGATAGCCTCTTCTTCGCTCATCGGTTTGCGTTCGCTTTCACGGGGGAAGTTCAGATCCCAGTATTTGGATTCGCTGACCACCAGCTTGCCGCCCTGGCGTTTAATCTTGACGATATGGCCGGGTTTTACCTGATTAATATTTTTAAAAGCTGTGGTACCTGGCACCATAACCTGAATAAGTTGGTGATACAGGCCTTCGGACGTGAATTCAGGCTTAACGTCGGGATGAGCGAACAGTACTTTTAGCTCAGAACCAAAAACCACGCTATCGCCAACCTGGGTCCAGTAGAGCGGTTTGACACCGAAGCGATCCCGCACCAGATAAAGACTGTCTTCTTCCTTGTTGTAGAGTGAAAATGCAAACTCGCCCCGCAGTTGCTCCACCGTGCCTTCAATACCGAGGCGCGGAAACAGGTGCAGGATGATTTCCGAGTCACTCTTGGAAGCAAAGCGTGCTTCCTGGGCAGTCAGGCGGGCGCGGATGCGCTGATAGTCATAGAACTCACCGTTGTGAGCCAGCATCAGGTTGCCATCCTGACTGACAAAGGGTTGTTTGCCGCGGTTTTCGTCCAGGTCGATGATGGACAGACGGGCATGGCTGAAGCCAACGCTGTGATCGGGAAATATCTGGTAGCCAAATCCGTCAGGGCCTCGGTGATGCTGAATTGCAGCCATGTTTACCAGGGTCTGGGGGTCAATTTGAGCTTGAGTCTGGGCATTAAATATGCCGGCAATACCACACATAAATTATTTTCTCGGTTTGATTCAGGCGAATAAAAGGTTAAACGTTTTTTCTGGTCGTCAGACTTTTTTCGTCAGACAACGTCCAGTACGCGGCCCTTGCGATGCACCAGGCAAGTAAGCAGGGCCATTCGAACAAACACCGCTCCACGGGCCTGGGAGAAATACCAGTTGAAGCCGGTTTGATCGAGCTCATGGGAGAGTTCCTCGCCACGGGCGAGGGGGTGCAGGACTATCGCGCCTTTCTTGAAGGGCGTGTCCGGGGTGAGGGTGAAATCCTTGCCGAAGGTCTGGAAGTCATCACCGGTCCAGGCGATAGCATTGATATAGACAACATCAAGCTCGGGTACCAGTTCCTTGAAGCGGGTGCCACCCTCGATGACATTCAGGCCGCGATCAACGAATTCCTGCAGCACTTGTTCGTCACAGGCGTCATTTTCATCATTGAAAAGATAAACCTCGGCGAAGGCATGCTTGAAGGTGGAAAAAATCTTCAGCAGGCTGCGCACTGTCCGCATTTTGTCGGGCACGCCAATGATGCCAACCTTGATGCGTTTGTCCGGGTCCAGGTCCTTGTTGATCAGTTCCGGTCGCCATTTGAAAATCGTGTAAATGTCTGCCATGGCCTGGGTCGGATGCTCGTCAAGGCCATTACCGGCATTGATGATGGGGATACGCAGTGAACTGCGCATCTCATTCAGCGACTCTATGCGGGTGTCACGCAATACCACGCAATCGGCATAGTTGTTGAACATCTCGCCCACATCGGAGAGAGACTCACCCTTGGCGATACCGGTGGTAGAGCGGTCGGTAATCGACATGATGTCACCACCCAGCCGGTGCCAGGCACTCTCAAATGACAGGCGAGTGCGGGTGCTGGGCTCGTAGAAGGCGCTGATCAGAATCTTGCCCTGCAGCGGCGTGCTGAAACGGTCCGGGTTGGCCTCATACTTGGCGGCCAGACGAAACAGTTGCAGCAGTGTCTCGGGGCTGAATTGATCAGCGCTGAGAATATGTTGTTGCTCCAGAGGCAGCAGATGGTCGCCGTCCTCGAGAATTGTGCGTAACAATTGCTTGGGATGTGCATCCCCTTGCACGTCTGGCTTTTCACGCGTGAGTATGTGGGCTTTTTCGTCCACGTCTGAAGTCTCCTTGCTTACCACAGTTTTCCGTTTTTCCAGTCCCGGTAGACCAGCGTGATCAGTATCAGCGGCGTAGCGCTGGCAAAGACCAATGCAATGCTTACCAGAATCGTCAGTGCGTTGAGTGAAATCATGACAGGCTTTCCCCTTTGGCCAGGGATTCAAAATTGAATTGGCTGTTGTCCAGGCGGCTGACTACGACCAGTACCACCAGTGATACAGCCGCTGATGCGACAGCGGCGACATAGTAGCCAATCTGGAAATAGGCCAGTAAACCCAGGCCGGTACCGGCCAGCATGGCCAGCGTTGCTGCCAGGCCAGTGGCCCAGCGAAAATACAGGCCGAAGACGATGGGCCAGATAGCGCTGGCCACAAAGGCACCGGTGAAATAAAGCAGTGAGGCCAGGGTTGTGATTCTCGGTGCGCAGAGAATCCAGGTCATCAGGCCGAGGCCGAGAATGATATAGCGGCCGGCCCGGAAGCATTGTTCGTCGCTGGCACCGGGATTGATATGGCCGCGATAGATATCCTGGGTTATCAGGTCTGCGGTGGCCGCCAACAGGGAATCGAGGCTGGAGGCCAGGGCAGAAAATACCACGATGAACACCACAATGGCGCCGGTAGTGCCCAGAATACGGCCCGCCACCAGCGGTCCAACCATGTCCGAGGACGGCACTATTATTCCCAGCGAGGGGGCGGCCAGGGCCACAAAGCCAGCCACGATGGGAATGGGGATCCAGAACAGGCCGGCAATAAAGTAGGCGCGGGCGCCGGTATCGGCGCGAAAGGCAAAAGCGCGTGACCACCAGACATTGGAGTGAAAAATTTCACCTACGCCAAACAGAAGATTGTTGAACAAAAACATGATGGCGGCGGGAAACAGCAAGTCCAGCAGCATTGGCCGCTCGGTTTGCAGGTCGGTGTGCATGCGCTCAAAGCCGACATTGCTGATTACCAGATAGGCAATAATGATGACGCCGGTGATGATGATAATGGTCTGCACAAAATCCGTAGCAATAACCGCCCGGAGCCCGCCCAGGAGGGTATAGGAAACACACACTGCGAGAATAAAGGTCATGCCCACATGGTAAGGGATGCCACTGAGGGCATTGACCAGAATGCCGCCAGCCATGCCCAGGCTGATCAGCCAGCCGAAGGCATAGAACAGGGAGATCACCAGGAAGACACGCCAGGCGAGCACGCCGTAGCGTTCACGAATAAAATCTCCTGAGGTAAAGCCGTGGGGCAGCAGATACTTGATACGCTTGGCCAGTGGCGCGAAAAGCAGCAGGCCAACGGCGCCCAGTGAATAGCCCACCATACCCCAGACTCCAAGTTCATAGGTGACCTGGGGAGCGGTCATGGTGGTATTGGAGGTAACCCAGGTGGCCATGGCAGTGGCGGCGGCAAAGGCCAGACCGACGTTGCGGCCCGCCAGCATATAGTCATCCAGGGTTTCGTTCTTGCGGCCGAGAAAATAGCCGAAGGCAATCCACAGTAATCCGAAGATCACCAGAATAATCAGCGCAACAGTAGGAGACAGGGCGTTATATTGCATGGCCTAGATTCCTGCCTGTCGGTTCCCGTGGACAATGGTGACGATGAGTATGCTGAACAGCGTCAGACCGAGCAGGAAAAAACCACCGGCCCGGTTCATGCTGTGATGCTGAACAGTGACAGCTACGGTATTGCTGACGATCTGATTGCCATCCAGCAGCCGAAAATGATAGCGGCCATCGTCAAGCCCGGTAATAGTGGCGGCGCCACTGCCGGCTACTTCACGCGCAATGATGGAATCAAATTGAGTTGAATTGGCTTGTTGCAGGGTCAGGCTGCTGTCTTCAGCTTGAACATCCCAGTTCAATACGAAGTAGCCTTCATTGGACAGCTCGGTGCTGGCGCTGAGTGAGCTGTTTTCGGCAGCCCACAGGCAGGTATTGGTTGCCAACAACATCAACCAAGCCAGGCGCCGAATTTTTACTGCTCTTTGCGAAGAGCGAATAAAGCCTCCCATATCCGCCCAGTCTGCTGGAATCGCTGGATTCCTGGCGTGCTTATAACAACCGGTTGTACGGACTGTGTTAAAGCTTATGAATAATACTCGAGAATATTGCAAATGTCCACCGAGGCAAAGGCTTCATGGAACTGAAATATTTCCTAGCTCACGGAAAATTAACGAGTTTTTAAATGGTCTACCTGGCGCTATATAGAGTCGGCAGCAATTCTGGCTACAGGTGGCCGGGGCAGACTGACCGGCCGAAATAATGAGCCGGACTACAGGGCCGAGCAATTTTCACGCCTGGGCCCGGCCCGGGACGATTGGTATCAATCTTTGTATCATCGGAGCGCTACTGGCTGCATTACGCGCTACACTGGTCTGAAATTTGGCAATCAAGAGTGGTGAGGTATAAACAATGGATGTTCTCAATGTGCAGGTGGCGATCATCGGTGCCGGAACGGCGGGCATGTCTGCCTATCGCGCCGCCAGACAGCATACCGACAGCATCGTGGTTATTGAATCCGGCAACTATGGCACCACGTGCGCCCGGGTGGGCTGCATGCCCAGCAAGTTGCTGATTGCAGCGGCCGAAGTCAACCACCAGGTGGAGCAGGCTGGCAGCTTCGGTATCGAGGTGTCGGCATCGCGGGTGGATGGTGACAAGGTGATGCAGCGGGTGCGTTCGGAACGGGACCGCTTTGTCGGTTTTGTTGAAGAGGCGGTGGATAATTGGCCTGATGAACACAAACTGCTGGGCGAGGCCGTATTTACCGGGCCTTCTACTTTACAGGTAGGTGACCATACTGAAGTAAAAGCAGAGCGGATTGTGATTGCGGCTGGCTCCAGGCCGGCGGTACCGCCCCCCTGGTATGAGCTGGGAGATCGTTTGCTGATCAATGATGATGTATTTGATTGGCAGTCTCTGCCGAAGAGTATCGCCGTGGTGGGCACTGGTGTTATCGGCATGGAATTATCCCAGGCTTTGTCGCGGCTGGGTGTTAAAACCTGCTTGCTGGGTATGGGCAACCAGTTCGGGCCCATCACTGACCCCATGGTGAATGCCCAGGTGGGGCGGGCGCTGGCCCGCGAAATGACCCTGTCCGCCGATGCCATGGTGGAGACTGTCAGGCGAACAGAGTCAGGAGTAGAAGTTATCTATTCAGAAAATGGCAAGCAGAACAGTATTGAAGTGGAATATCTGCTGGCCGCCACCGGCCGGCGCTCGAATATAGACCGTCTGCAACTGGACAAAACCGGTCTGAAGCTGGATGCCTTCGGTATTCCTGACTTCGATCTGGCCACCGGGCAGGTCGCTGATAGCACCATCTTTATTGCCGGCGATGTCAGTAATGCCCATCCGCTTCTGCATGAGGCGGCAGATGATGGTCGCATTGCCGGTGATAATGCCGGCCGTTATCCGGAAGTGCGGGTGCGGCCGCGCCGCGCGCCACTGTCGATTGTTTTTACTGACCCCCAGATCATGATGACGGGTGCCAATTACCGCGACCTGGCTGCGGCAGGGGCTGCCTTCGCGGTAGGGCAGGTGAGTTTTGAGGATCAGGGACGCAGCCGGGTAATCGGCAAGAATGCCGGCATCCTGCGTGTCTATGGCGAACAGGGCTCGGGCAAGTTTCTGGGAGCCGAGATGTTCGGCCCGGCGGCGGAGCATATTGGTCACTTGCTGGCCTGGAGCGTGCAGCAAAACCTGACGGTGCAGCAGATGCTGGACAGTCCATTTTATCATCCGGTCATCGAAGAGGGCGTGCGCACTGCGCTGCGGGCTTTGCATTCTGAATTGAAAATGGGGCCGGTGCCGGTGGAGCGCTGCCTTGATTGCGGGCCTGGCGCCTGAAGCTTGTCGCCAGGCTATGGCAGTTCCCCGCGGCGGCTATTATCCAGCCACTGGCGGGGCGACTGCCCGGTTTTCTTGCGAAAGGCCCGGGCCAGGGCCGATGCGTTTTCGTAACCCACCTCACTAGCCACGACACTGACAGACTTGCCTTTCTTGAGGAGATTCTGGGTAAGGGCGACGCGCCATTCCAGAATATAGTCACCCGCGGTCTGACCCATTTGCTCGCGGAACATTTCAGCAAACTTTGAGCGTGACATGGCGCTCAGTGACGCCAGGGCCTCCAGTGTCCAGTTCTTCTGCGGTGCGGCATTGATGGCCATAATGGCAGGCGAGAGTCGGGGATTGGCCAGTCCGGCCAGCATTCCCTTGTGCATGAGGTCATGATCCACCACATAGCGCAGCAACTGGATAATGAACACTTCGGTGAGGCGATCCATCATGGCCTGACGCCCATCCTGCTCATGAAAGGCCTCGGCAAACAATAATTCAGTGGCGGCTTTGAGCGAGGGGGCTTCGGCAAGGCGCACGATGATGAGGCCCGGCAGGGCATTGGCCAGAGGATTTTGAGGGCCGGTGCCATAGCGCACCGAGGCACAAACAATCTGGGTATTGTCCTTGCGATCGGCTTTCAGGCGGTGATGGGCCGGGCGCGGGAAGAACAGTACCGCCGGCTCACTAATTTCCTGCTTGTTGCCTTCGTGATCGAAGACCACCATGCGGCCCTGCTCAAGCAGATGCAAATGCCCTTCATGGATACCATCGTCAGAAAAAGCAGACAGGCCGCATAGATTGCCGGTGTAAAAAACACCGGCAGAGATGGAGAAATGTTTCAGTACTTCTGAGAGCTTGTCCAAAAACGGAAGCGGGCCGCTTAGCCGGAAGTGACGATTAACCCGGCAATTTCCGAGGGAGTAGCGCGCAGGGAGGTGGCGACCCGGTCGAAGAAATCTGTCTCGGTGTACCGGATTTCAGCATCGCTGCGAATGACGCCAGCCAGGGCGCTGAGGATGGCCACGCGTTCGGCATCACTGAGCTTGCGGGTAGCATTGGTCAGATAGCGTTCAAGCGGTTGGGATTCGAACACTTCAGACGAGGCCGCAGTGAGGATATCGGCTTCGCTGATGTCCTCTCCGGTCTGCTCCTTGAGAACATTCCTGACCTGGGTCACTTCCACCGACTCCACGTTTGAGTCAGCCCTTGTCGCCCGGGCCAGAACCATCAACATGACTTCCTTGAATAGCTCCTGTTTGTGTTTGGCGCTGCCGCTGCGGACCAGTTCACGAATGGCGTCAAAATTAATCAGGCTCATGTTGTTTGTTCCCTTTTTATATCTGATTGCTAGCTTTGTTGTTGGTGCCACCGATGCGATGGCCACTGGCAGTCTGAAAACCGCAGCAGTGCTGATTATACACAGCTCAGCCGGTTCGGCACGGTTAGTTTTGGGGCGGCTTGCTGGCCGCGCTCAGATTACCCGTTTCTCACGCAAGTCCTTGATGGTGGCAGCATCGTATCCCAGTTCCAGCATGATCTGATCGGTGTGTTCGCCCAGGGTTGGTGCGCGGTGTTTTATCTCTCCCGGGGTTGCGGAGAGTTCAACCGGTGTTTTCATGACCGGTGCGGCCTTGTCGGCACCCGGATATTCGATTGCCTGGAACAGACCCTTGGCGGCAATATGGGGGTCTTCCAGAACCTGCTGGGGAGAGAGCACCGGTCCTGCCGGAATGCGCGCTTCCTCCATGGCCGCCAGCACTTCCTCGCTTGAGCGTTCGGCACACCATCTGGCCAGGCGCTCACTGATTATCTCGCCATGGTCACCGCGGCTGATGTCGTCCTTGAAGCGCGGGTCTTGCAGCCAGTGGTCTTCCCCCATCAGGTCGGCCCAGCGCTTGAATAAAGGCCCGCCTACTGACTGCACCAGCACCCAGCCATCACGAGTGCGGAAAGTGTCTGCCGGCGCCGAGGTCTGGGACCGGTTCAGGCTGGCAACACGGTTCACCTCAATCATCGCCTGCTCGATCAAGGTGCCATTCATCATGGTGAGGGCGGTGTTAAACAGTGCGCCCTCGACAATTTGCCCCTGGCCGGTTTTCTGGCGCTGGAACAGCGCAGCCATGGTGCCGAAGGCAGACAGGCTGGCGGTACCGAAATCAATAAACGGCGCATAGGCCTTGGCGGGTTGCTCCGGCGTGCCGGACATATACATGCTGCCGGACATGGCCTGGCCCAGACCGTCAAAGCCGACCCGTTTTTCATAGGGGCCGCCGCGGCCAAAAGCAGAGATCATGGTGAGGATAATATCGGGCTTGATGGCGCAAAGACTGTCGTAATCCAGGCCCATACTGGCCAGGGTATCGGGAGGCAGGTTGGCCACCACCACATCGGCAGTAGCCACCAGCTTCTTGACGATCTCGCGACCCTCCTCTTTCATCGGATTGAGGGTCATGCCCAGTTTATTGCGCCCCATCTGCATGAACATGGCGCCGTCACCCTGCTCAGTCACCGGCGACAGGAATCGGTCTTCCGAGCCATCCACTTTCTCAATGCGAATGACTTGTGCGCCCAGATCACCCAGCAGGGTCGCGCAATAGGGCCCAGCGATATACCGTCCGAAATCCAGAACCCGAATGCCCTTGAGTACCTTGTCCATTGCCTGAAACCACCTGCTTGCTGATAAAGGCGGCAGTCTATCACAGGCGCAGGCCCATCAAAGCGGGCCGTCCTGAAGGAGCAGTGTGAGCCAATTAACACTCCCCGGGGCCGACTTTCTGGATAATTATCACTCCGGGAGCCATGCACACTGAACGACGGTGCATGCATTTGTCAGCAGTCATCGATTACCGATCACCAACCAATTGTCAGGAGCGAGCATGAACGCCACAAGGGATGACAAGGCCTACCGCAGATCCCGCGTCGAACTGGAATCCATCCTGAAGCAGCCCTATCAGGACGTCTGTAATGTTTGCAAGGGTGCGGGCAATATCAGTGCCAAGAGCCGTTGCCCCAAATGCAAGGGCAGTGGCAGGCGCTATCTCAAGCTGCTCTGAGAACAGGCAGTCGGCAAGGCCGCAAGGCCGGCGTTCTGATCGGCTGCGCATGGCTGGTTTATCCAGGGCCCGCTGCTACAATGCAGCAACACACTGATAGCGGAGCCCGTCATGAAACATGCTTGCAAGATTATTCTGACACTGCAGTGCCTTTGCTTCCTGTTTGCGGGCAGCCTGGCGCAGGCGGCCGAACACCCCGGTTATATCGAGGACCCATCCCGGCGCACTACCGGTATCGGCAAATTCTACATGGGCCGGGAAATCTCATTCGTCATGGGGCATCGGGCCGCTGACTGGCTGAACCGCCCGGGTCGTATTGAAGAAGAGCAGCCGGATGAAGTAGTGGCCAATATGAATCTGCGGGCCGATGAGGTGGTGGCGGATATTGGCGCCGGTTCCGGCTACTTTTCCTTCCGAATCGCCGCACAAGTACCCCAGGGCAAGGTCATGGCGGTCGATATACAGCCGGAAATGCTGGCCATCATCGAGCAGCGAATGGACGCGGATGGGGTGGACAATATTGTGCCGGTACTGGGTGCAATCGATGATCCCAATCTGGAGCCGGAATCCATTGATGCGGCCATTATGGTGGATGCCTATCATGAGTTTTCCCATCCCTTTGAAATGATTCAGGGCATCTACAACGCCCTGAAGCCGGGCGGGCGGATATTCCTGCTGGAGTATCGGGGCGAGGACCCCAGTGTGCCCATTCGGCCCCTGCACAAGATGACCGAGATTCAGGCCGTGCGGGAGATGAGTGTGTTTGGCCTGGAGTGGACCGATACCCTGGATTTTCTGCCCTGGCAGCATATGATGATATTTACCAAGCCAGAATGAGGCGCTTGCCAGCCGCCGAGCCCAGCTGCCATTCGTCGCAGCAGATGTAACCTTTTGCCCGCAAAGCCGTCCAAACAGCTAATTGAACAGTCTATTGCTGACAGAGGACGAAACGGTGACCAATTACCGCTACAAACAGCTGTTGATCCCCATGGATCGCTATCTGCGTGGCTTGAAGCCGCAGGCACGGCGCTGGGTGGCATTGGCTGAAGGTGGGCTGCTGCTACTACTGCTGACCTCGGTGATTTTCTACGTTCAGTAACTGCACCGGATGCGGCGGCAAAACCGCAGGCATTGAGTGCCAAAAAATTGAGCACTGGAAAGTGCACAATAAAATAAAAAGGCGGCAGTCTTCCAAACTGCCGCCTTTTTTTGTGCCCCGAGAGGCTGGATTAGCCTGTCGGTATCAGAAAGTACCGCGAATCTTGATGGCGTATTTCTCACCGGTATGGCTGCAGGAGTCTTCAATCTCACTGATGGTACCGGTGGCAATGGTGCCGTTTTCAAAGCGGGTGCGAATCCGGCAGCGATAGGATTCGTGTACGTTGGTGGCCTCAAAGCGGTAGGTCAGTCCGCCCCAGCCCTGCATTTCCACGAAGGCCAGGAGAAAACCGTCGGAGTCATAGTCTTCGATCTTGTCGATGTCGTAGGCCAGAATTCCGCCTTCAAAGCTCTCATTGTAGTTAATGCCGTAGTTGATACTGCGAGAACTGATGTCGTGACGGAAACCCAGGCGCCAATTGCCCCTGCCGCCCCGGTTGATGCGGCGGTCGATGCCGAGAAAAGGGTCGGTTACCGAGGAATCCACCACTTCAACCCGTGAAGTCAGCAGAATATTGGGCAGATCCCAGCCGGCCAGGCGCAGGCTGCCATCGATAGCGGCACCGTAGCGTTCGCCATCACCGATATTGCCATTGGCGGAGAGGATGCTGTCTTCGGTGGACACGTCGATACGGTCAATCACGTCTTCCAGGTCATGGTAATAAACGTTGCTGTTAATCACGCCATTGTCATTATTGAAGCGGTATTCCAGATTCAGGTCATAGCGCCAGGATTGTTCCTGGCGAAGATCAGGATTGCCGGACACTTCGTTCTGTTCGTCATCACCGGAGTCGGTGTTTGCAGTGAAGTCGTTGAAGCTTAGCTGTGCCACATCTTTCTCGATGGTGGCCCGGAATTGCAGGGAAGGGGTCAGGTCGAATCGGTAATCAATTTTGGGTCGGACGAAATCGAAGTCACGACTCTTGGAAACATCGCCCGACTGGGAAATCTCGGATTGTTCGAAGATCAGGGTGCTTTCCAGGGACATGCGCGAATTGATCTGCCAGTTGTGTACCGCAGATGCCTCGTAACGAATTTCTTCCACAGTGGCGTTGGCATCGATAGAGGGAGTCAGGCCGCCGAAGTCGGATGAGCCCGGCTCGCTGCTGCTGAGCAGGCCAAGCTTCAGGGTGGAATCGAGAATGGTCTGGGCCCGCTCCAGTCCAAACTCAATATCCTGGGTCTGGGTCAGGCCCATTGAATAGGAGCTGCGTATGATGCGTTCCTGATAGCGATTGAAGTTGTCCAGAAACAAATCTTTTGTGCGGTCGCTGCCATCAACCAGGAAGCGCTCGCGCAGGCTGTCGTCTTCCTTGCGATTGACAATCCACAGCGTTTTCCAGCGGTTGCCATTGGCAAAGGTATGCTCATAGTCGCCACCCACTTCCCAGAAGTCGTTAGTGCTGTCGGTAATATCTTCTTCCACCCGGGAGACAATGGGGGTGACCTGGTAGTCGGTCAGAAAGCGGTCATCACGAAAGGGGCTGTCGGTATCCTCGTACTGGATGTTCAGGTGAGCGATGTCGGAATCACTGAACTGATAGCCAAGATTGGTGCTAAAGGTCAGTGGCTGGGAATCGGTGCGGGTGTCGCGAGCAATGGTGTTATTGAGGCTGCCATCGGCCAGGGTGCTGACCTCAAAACCTTTTCGCCATTCCCAGCGCGGTTCGGTCTCGGCGCTGAGCAGGTACTCGAAAGCACCGCGGGAACCGGTGAGGGAGATCTTGCCGCCGGGCTTGACCTCGCCATCGTGGTAATGGTCGGCATTGAGCTCATAGGCAACCGAGGAGCGTGAATCGGCTTCCAGCAGCACAATATTGATGACCTGCGAGCCACCACGAACATCCAGATCGGCGGAAGTGCCGCGAATGATCTCGATATGTTGCACCTGGTCGGCCGGAATGCGGCTCAGCTGGCTGTTACCCTCGTTGCCCTTGCCGGTAATGCGGCGACCATTGATCAGAATCTGGTCTCCGCCCAGTCCCAGTCCGCGGCGGCTGGAGTCGCTGGAGGTATTGGAACCGCCGCTGCGCGCCAGGCTGATGCCGGGAATGCGGTCCAGCATGTCATTGGCGGAAAACGGATCGAACTGCTCAAAATAGCTGGCCGGATAAGTCACTGTAGAGTCATTGTCGGTCACCGGGGCATCCTGTGCCATCAGGGTGCCGGCTTGCACCGCCGAGGCCAGTGCAATTGCGTGTAGAAGGGAGTTTTTGGCAGATATAACGGGGCTCATGGAATGACTCCAGTATTCTTAATATATATGGGCTATCAAGGGATGCGGCTTCGTTTGAGTCGCTTTTTTTCCCTGCTGGCAGCGTGCCAGTAGGGCCGTTTGGTCAGGCGGCGTAGTATGTACCAAAATCGGCTGTAAATTCTCAGGCCAATAGTCAGATTTTGTGACATTTTGTAATGTCCGGGCTTCAGGCAGGGTTTTTGCGCTGTTCCGGTGAATTAAGGATAATAGCCAGCCTGGATTTGGCCGGGTTCACAAGGGAATGACACCGGGCTTTGACACAGGATTCGATCGAATCGATTCAAGACAGAGGTTTATCTATGCAACGTGAGTCCATGGAAGTTGATGTGGTGATTGTCGGCGCTGGCCCGGCCGGTTTGTCTACGGCCTGCCGCTTATTGCAGCTGGCCAAAGAGGGGGGCAAGGAACTTTCTGTCTGTGTGTTGGAAAAGGGCTCAGAAATCGGTGCCCATATTCTCTCCGGTGCAGTCTTCGAACCCACGGCCCTGGATGAGTTGTTCCCGGACTGGAAAGAGCGTGGTGCCCCACTCAATACCCGGGTCACCGGGGATAATGTCTATTATCTGCCGGGTGCCGAGTCCGCCTTCAAGTTTCCGGGACTGATGGTGCCGCGTCCCATGCATAATCATGGCAACTATATTATCTCCCTGGGCAAACTCTGTGCCTGGCTGGGAGAGCAGGCCATGGAGCTGGGCGCCGAGGTGTTTCCCGGCTTCGCCGCAGCCGAAGTGCTGTACAACGAAGACGGTTCGGTGAAGGGTGTCGCTACCGGTGACATGGGTGTCGGCGCTGACGGTGAAAAGAAACCCTCCTATGAACCGGGCTTTGAGTTCCATGCCAAATACACCATTCTGGCAGAAGGCTGCCGCGGGCATCTGGGCAAGGAAATCATCAGCAAGTTTGAGCTGGACAAGGACAGTGATCCGCAGCATTACGGCATCGGTATCAAGGAAGTCTGGGAAGTGCCTGAAGAGCAACATCAGGAAGGCCTGGTGGTGCACACGGCGGGCTATCCCATGGTGGGAGCCAGCTATGCCGGCACCAGTGGTGGTTTTCTCTATCATGTGGAAGGCAATCAGGTATCACTGGGGCTGATCGTCGACCTGGCCTACCAGAATCCGCATATTTCTCCCTTCGATGAATTCCAGAAGTTCAAGCACCATCCGGTAATCAGAAAGACCATCGAGGGCGGCAAGCGCCTCAGCTATGGTGCGCGGGCCTTGATCAAGGGAGGCCTGAACTCCTTGCCGAAAATGAGCTTTCCCGGCGGCCTACTGATTGGCTGTGATGCCGGAACGCTGAACGCAGCCAAGATCAAGGGCAGTCATACCGCCATGAAGTCCGGAATGCTGGCGGCCGAATCCCTGTTTGCAGCCCTGAGTGAAGAGAGTCCGGCAGCCGAGTTGACGGATTTTACCGCGCGCTTTGAGAAGTCAGACCTGTATGAAGAGTTACACCAGACCCGTAATTTCAGCGCCGGCTTTCACAAGTTCGGATTCTGGCTGGGCAGTGCGCTGACTTTTATCGAACAGAATATTTTCTTCGGCAAATTCCCCTTCACCATTCGTGACAAGTCCCGGGATTTTGAACAGCTCAAACCTGCTGACCAGGCGCCCAGAATTGAGTATCCGAAACCTGACGGAAAAATCAGTTTCGACAAATTGTCCTCGGTGTTCCTCAGCAACACCAATCATGCCGAAGACCAGCCCTGTCATCTGACCTTGAAGGATGATTCGATTCCTATTGCGGTGAACCTGCCCAAATATGATGAACCGGCGCAGCGCTATTGTCCGGCCGGGGTCTATGAGGTTGTGGAAGAGGCCGATGGTGGCAAGCGCTTTCAGATCAATGCCCAGAACTGCGTGCACTGCAAGACCTGTGACATCAAGGACCCGTCACAGAATATTCACTGGGTAGTGCCGGAAGGTGGCGGCGGCCCCAACTATCCAGGCATGTGAGTCTGGCAGGCCAGGAACTGGCTTTGTGGCGCCCTCAGTTCAGGGCGCCATCCTGCCAGTAGCGGGCGCCCTCAGTTCAGGGCGCCATCCTGCCAGTAGCGGGTGCCCTTGACAGTAGCCTGTAGCGCCAGGCCTGATTGGGTTAACTGGTAGACAGTGATATTGTCCACCACCGCTTCGCCGCCCACGGCGGCGCCCAGATCACCGGCCTTGGCGGCAGCGTCGGCATTGCCGCCGACCGAAACCCCGACATCCATGAAGCGATCAAGCGCCTCGTTGCTGTGAAAAACGAAGACGGCGCGGAAGTCTTTGACACCGGCGCCGAGGCCGATGCCCACTTCGCCCATGCGCATATAAATATCCTCACCGGTCTGGTTGTTGCGCACCACGCCAATACCGCCCCCGAAGCTGGCCAGGATGACATTGATATTGGCATTGGTGAAAACGGCATAACCGGCGGCACTGCCGATTTGTACCCGGGTGTCTGGTTTGAGGCTGTACAACTCGTCCAGCACTTCGCTGCGCATGTCCTGTATCGCTGCGCGTCGCTCCTCGGGACTGCCGCTGGTGAGGCCGGTTGTGGTACAGGCGGTCAGAAATAACAAGGACATGGCCAGAATGGCATTGCTGACAGGGGCAGGGATTTTGGCGGGCATGGGCTTCTCCTTTGCTTTCGCAAAGTGTATATCAGGCTTCAAGGTCAGGCCAGGGTTCTAGCCGGCACGTTCCACAGCCACGTCCACCAGCTGATGGAGGCTGTCCAGGTAGGGGCTGGCAGGCAGATCCTGCAGACACTGGCGGGCCGCGTCGGCTTCGGCTCGGGCCATGTTGCGAGTGTAGTCCAGGGCGTCGGAGCTGCGCACGATCTGGATCACATTCTGCAGCACGCTGGGCTCTACTTTCTCGGCCTGCAGAGCCTCACGAATCCATTGTTGTTCTTCGGCACTGCCGTTCTGCAAGACCCGGATCAGGGGCAGGGTGGGCTTGCCTTCGGCCAGGTCGTCACCGACGTTTTTACCCATGGCTTCGGCATCGCCGTCATAGTCCAGGGCATCGTCCACCAGTTGAAAGGCGATACCAAGATGATTGCCACAGGCTTTCAGGGATGCTTCCAGCGCGCTGTCGGCCCCTGCGAGAATGGCACCACACTGGGCTGCCGCCTGGAACAGGATGGCAGTCTTGCTCTGGATGACCTGCATATAGGTGGCTTCATTGGCATTGACGTTGGATTTTGAGATGAGTTGCAGTACCTCGCCCTCGGCAATCCTGTTGGTGGTGTCGGCCATGATCTCCATGATGCGCATATCGCCTATCTGCACCAGAATCTGAAAGGCCCGGGAATAAATGAAGTCGCCGACCAGTACGCTGGAGGGATTGTTCCAGTGGGCATTGACGGTGGGACGGCCGCGCCGGAGGGTGGACATATCCACCACGTCATCATGCAGCAGGGTGGCGGTGTGGATGAACTCGATCACCGCGGCCATGGCAATATGGCGATCATCACGGATGTTGCAGGCCCGGGCCGCCAGTAGCACCAGCAGCGGGCGCAGGCGCTTGCCGCCAGCATCGACAATATAATGGCCGATGTTCTCAACCAGTGGCACATTGGAGTGCAGTTGCTCGACAATAAAGCCGTTAACGGCCTCAAAGTCCGATTCCACGGCCGCGCGTAGTTCCTGGTACATCTGTGCTGGGTCCAATTAGGGCTGCAGGGCCGGGTCAAAGCGCGCCGGGTCCGGCAGATTCAGGTTTTAGTCTCGGGATAGCGGGGCAGCATGCTAGGCACCCGGCCCCAGCCTGTCAAGTCAGTGCAAGGCGCTGATTATGGGGGGAATTTGCCGTTTCCCGGCGACGGCCGGGACAGGCCCTGCGATCGCCAATTTCCCTTGCTTCGCCCCCGGCTATCCCGTACAATCCACGCCCCTGTAAGGAATGGGGTTCTTCTAACCCCCGAATGAGCTCTGGAGACGGTTATGTACGCGGTTTTTGAGAGTGGTGGCAAACAGCACAAGGTCGAGGAAGGCGAAGTCCTGAAACTCGAGAAGCTGGATGCGGCCACTGGTGACAAGGTCAGTTTTGACAAGATTCTGATGGTCGGCGAAGGCGAATCTGTCAAGATTGGCACGCCTTACGTAGAGGGTGGTGAAGTGACTGCAGAAGTAGTACAGCAGGCACGTCACAAGAAGGTGACTATCATCAAGTTCAACCGTCGCAAGCACTCTCGCAAGCAACAGGGTCACCGTCAGTGGTTCACTGAGGTCAAGATCACTGGAATCAAAGGATAAGCAGGAGTAGATAATGGCACATAAGAAAGCAGGCGGTAGTACCAATAACGGTCGCGATTCCATATCGAAACGGCTTGGTGTCAAGCTTTTCGGTGGCCAGGAAGTGCGTGCCGGCAATATCATTATCCGCCAGCGTGGCACCAAGGTTCATCCTGGTGAAAATGTTGGCTGTGGCAAGGACCACACGCTGTTCGCCAAGGCTGATGGCACTGTAAAATTCAGTGTGCGCGGCCCGAAGTCTCGCAAATATGTAAGCATCGAGACGGCCTAGAGCAGCTAGCAGGATCCTGAAAAAGCCCCGTCCAGCGACGGGGCTTTTTTATTTGTGGTACTGAAGTATCGCGGCCGGGGTCCGACCCTATAAGCAGGAAATCAAGATGAAATTCGTAGACGAAGCAGAGATTACCGTGGAAGCCGGCAAAGGGGGCAATGGTTGCCTCAGCTTTCGTCGTGAGAAATACATCGAGAAAGGTGGTCCTGACGGCGGTGATGGCGGAGATGGCGGCAGTGTCTGGCTGGAAGCCGATGCCGCCCTGAATACCCTGGTGGATTTTCGCTTTCAGCCCCGCTATCGGGCCGAGTCCGGCCAGCCCGGCCAGGGCCGCAATTGCACCGGCAAGGGTGGTGATGATCTGCTGGTGAAGGTACCGGTGGGTACCAGCGTCATCGATGTTGATACCGAGGAACTGATTGCCGATCTCGACCATGCCGGGCAACAGGTGATGGTGGCCAAGGGCGGTTTTCACGGTCTTGGCAACACCCGCTTCAAATCCAGCATCAACCGTGCACCCCGCAAGACTACCAATGGCACCCCCGGTGAAGTGCGGCGCCTGCAGCTGCAATTGCGTCTGGTGGCCGATGTGGGCTTGCTGGGCTTGCCCAATGCCGGCAAATCCACCCTGATACGGGCAGTTTCTGCCGCCAGACCCAAAGTGGCTGATTATCCCTTTACCACCCTGACCCCAAATCTGGGCGTGGTGAGCCTGGGGCTGGAGCGCAGCTTCGTGATGGCGGATATTCCCGGTCTTATTAATGGCGCTTCCGAAGGGGCTGGCCTGGGGTTTCGCTTTCTCAAACACCTGTCCAGAACCCGCTTGCTGCTGCATCTGGTGGATGTATTGCCCGTGGACGGCAGTGATCCGGTGCTGGCGGCCCGGGAAATTGCCGCCGAGCTGGAGAAGTTCAGCCCCACACTGGCTGCCAAGGAGCGCTGGCTGGTACTGAACAAGGTGGATCTGCTGGATGCCGAGCAAGTGGACGAGCTGGAGCAGCGGCTGCGACAAGCCCTGGACTGGCAAGGGGATATCTTCCGCATCTCCGCAATCTCTGCCGAGGGTTGTCAGGAACTCTGTGGCCGCTTGATGGATTCCATCGAACAGCACCGGCAATTGCTGCAGGAAGACGAGGAATACCGGCAGGCTGAGCGGGATCGGGAGCAGGCCATGGCCTTCGAGATCCGGCGTACTATCGAGGCTTCCAAACCGGCCAAAAGAGCAGTGGAAGATTGGGATGACGAGGACTGGGATGACTAGCAGCAAGGAGAGTCGCCAACACTTGCCGGCCGCCCGGCGCTGGGTGGTGAAAGTGGGAAGCTCACTGGTAACCAATAACGGCCTGGGTCTGGACCGCGATGCCATTGCCCACTGGGCCCATCAACTGGTGGCCCTGCAACAACAGGGCAAGCAGATCGTGCTGGTGTCCTCCGGTGCCGTGGCTGAGGGAGTTTCCCGCCTGGCACTGAAGTCCCGTCCGAAGCAGATCCATTTACAGCAGGCAGCCGCGGCCGTGGGCCAGATGGGCCTGGTGCAGACTTATGAGAGCTGCTTTATGGAGCATGGAGTGCATGCCGCCCAGATTCTGCTCAGCCATGCTGATTTGTCCGATCGCACCCGTTATCTCAATGCCCGCAGCACGCTCACTACCTTGCTGGAAATGGGCGTATTGCCGGTGGTCAATGAGAATGACACGGTTGCCACCGCGGAACTGTGCTTTGGTGACAATGACACGCTGGCGGCCCTGGTGGCCAATCTCATCAATGCCGATTTAATGGTGGTGCTGACGGACCAGGACGGTTTGTACAGCGCCGATCCGCGTCACAATCCCGATGCCAAACTGGTGCAGGCCGCAGCAGCCGGGGATTCCAGCCTCGATGGCATGGCCGGCACCGGCAGCAGTCTGGGCCGCGGTGGCATGCAGACCAAGCTGTCTGCCGCCAAGCTTGCCGCCCGCTCGGGCACTGACACAGTCATTGCCAATGGGCGAATTGAACAGGTTCTGAGCCGCCTGGGACAGGGAGAGCAGCTCGGCACCCTGCTTTATGCCGGCAGTGAACCCATGACAGCCCGCAAACAATGGCTGGCCGGCCAGTTGAGCCTGCAGGGTTCGGTGCAGCTGGATAATGGTGCAGTGAGAGTACTGCGGGAATCCGGCAGCAGCTTGCTGGCGGTGGGTATCAAGGCAGTGACGGGCCAGTTTACCCGTGGCGAAGTGGTGGCCTGTGTGGATGAAACGGGCAGGGAGATCGGCCGCGGCCTGGTCAATTACAATGTCGATGAAGTCAGGCAATTGCTCGGCCAGAGCAGTGACCAGATCGAGGAAATCCTCGGCTATGCCGGTGATGAGGAAGTCATTCACCGCGACAACCTCATTCTGAACTAGCCACACGCGCGGCCGGAAGGCCAGGACGGCGGATGCCCGTTTTGCGGGCAATAAAAAACCGGCCTGAAGCCGGTTTTTATTCGATCTTTTGCAGACCCGCAGCGCTTACTGGAGCGCCTTGACCGCAGCGTTCAGGCGGCTCTTGTGCCGAGCTGCCTTGTTCTTGTGGATAATGCCCTTGTTGGCCATACGATCAATAATCGGAACCGCGGCATTGTATGCCTCAGTAGCCGCCTTGTGATCACCACCCGCGATTGCAGAGTCCACTTTCTTGATATAAGTGCGAACCATGGAACGGAAAGAGGCGTTATGACGACGGCGATTTTCGCCTTGTCGGGCACGCTTGCGGGATTGCGGAAAATTAGCCAATTGGGACTCCTTAAGAAACTATCTGTCTAAAATCGATCTATTCGAGAATACTGGTTGATTTGGTTCAAAGGGGCACGGCGCCCATTTTTGAAGGAGCGACACTATGCCGTTTTCGCTTTTTGATGTCAATAGCAACAAAGCCACAGAATCCGGCGCAAGGGCCTGAAAATTCAACTAATTCAACCGATAACCCCTTAGTGGGACAGCGTCGGGCTGTGATCGGGACTTTGCCGCGTTACGGCGGACCAGGCAACTATGCAAGACAGGGAAACAGACAAGCAGCCGGAGGCTGGCCAGGCGGCGTCCGCAGGCACGGCTGAGCCGGGCCTGCTGCGCTCCAGCGGTGTGACCGGCTCCATGACCATGGTGTCGCGGGTGCTGGGCCTGTGCCGCGATATTGTCATTGCCCGGGTATTCGGCACCAGTGATGGCGCCGACGCCTTCTTTCTGGCCAATAAAATTCCCAATTTCATGCGCCGTCTGTTTGCGGAAGGGGCATTCAACCAGGCTTTTGTGCCGGTATTGTCCGAATATCGCAGCAAACACAGCCATGGCGATGTGCAGGGCCTGATCAATGCGGTCACTGCCAGTCTGGGCGGATTTCTCAGTCTGCTGACCGTACTGGTGCTGATTGCCGCACCACTGCTGGCGGTGCCCATCGCCTACGGTTTTACCGATGAGCCGGCCAAGTTTCAGCTCTTCGTGGAAATGTTGCGCATCACTTTTCCCTATCTGTTACTGATTTCCATGACGGCACTGTGCGGCGCCATTCTCAACAGCTATGGCCGCTTCGCCGTACCGGCAATAACACCGGCACTGTTGAATATCTCCCTGATCAGTTGCTCCTTTCTGCTGGTGCCCTATATGCGCGTGCCGGAACTGGCCCTGGCCTGGGCCGTGCTGATTGCCGGGGTTGCCCAATTGCTGTTCCAGCTGCCGTTTCTGGCACGTATGCGTCTGCTGCCGGTGCCCAAAAAGAGCCCCGGCCATGAGGGAGTCAAACGCATCAAGAAACTGATGGTGCCGGCACTGTTCGGGGTCTCGGTCAGCCAGATCAATCTGTTGCTGGATACTGTCATTGCCTCATTGCTGGTGGCCGGCAGTGTTTCCTGGCTGTATTTCTCCGACCGTCTCATGGAATTGCCACTGGGGACTTTCGGTATTGCCATTGCTATCGTGGTGTTGCCGAGCCTGTCCCGCAAGCATGCCGAACAATCCATGGCGGAATTTGCCGAGACTCTGGACTGGGCCCTGAGACTGATCTGCCTGATCGCTGTACCCGCCACGGTGGCATTGCTTTACCTGGCAGAGCCACTGCTGATTACCCTGTTTTTGAACGACAATTTTACCGTTGTTGATGTCGGCAGCGCGGCCGGCTCACTGCGCGCCTATGCCGTGGGCCTGCTGGCATTTATGGCGATCAAGATTTTTGCGCCGGGTTATTACGCCCGTCAGGACACTGCCACGCCGGTGCGTATTGGTGTGCTGGCCATGATTGCCAATATGGTAATGAATATTGGTTTCTATGTTGCCGGTTATGCCCATGTTGGTCTGGCGCTGGCCACCTCCCTGGCGGCCTTTCTCAATGCCGGCCTGCTCTGGGCGGGGCTGCTGCGAGATGGAGCATTCCGGTTTCAGGCTGGCTGGGGAGTTTTCCTGCTGCGGCTGTTGCTGGCCAATGCCCTGATGCTGATGTTTCTGGTGGTGCTGGCCGGCGCCTGGCAGCAGTGGATCGACTGGAGCCTGCAGCAACGGGTGCTGCAAATGACTGTGCTGGTGCTGGGCGGCGTTTGCCTCTATGTGGCGGTGCTGTTTATAGTGGGGCTGCGCTGGCGGCATATTTACCGCTGAGTCAATCTATGGCGCTTTTAACGCGATGAAGAAAGTCTATACTACCGACAGTGTGGCCATGGCCTGGCATCTGCGCAATGTGCTGGAACAACATGATATTCAGGCCCAGGTGCGCAATGCCAACCTCTACTCGGTGGCAGGTGAATTGCCCGTCAATGAGTGTTTGCCGCAAATCTGGGTAGGCCCGCTGGACTATCGCCGGGCCGAGCAAATCATTCAGGCCCTGCAACTGGGTAGCGAAGAACCTGGGCCGGATTGGCAGTGCCAGACTTGCAGTGAACTCAATACCGGCACTTTCGAGATTTGCTGGAACTGTCAGGCTGTGGATACCGAAACCGCCGGATAAGCTGAGCACCGCCTTGCCGCCATGAAAAAATTGATGCTTGTTATTTGTCTGCTGTTCAGTCCGGTTGTGCTGGCTGATGAATGTGTCGTGCTGCTCCATGGCCTGGCGCGGGTTTCCGATTCCATGGCCGAGTTGGAAAGAAAGCTGGAGCGAAGCGGCATGCGCTCGGTCAACATCAGCTATCCTTCCCGTCGTTACCCTATCGAAGAGCTGGCCAGGGATGCTGTTGGCAGAGGCCTGGCTGCCTGTCGCGAGGCGGCCGCTGCCGGGCTTGAAGACGGCGATGAACTGACAGCGGCCAGCAGCATTCATTTTGTGACCCATTCCCTGGGTGGCATTCTGCTGCGGGTCTATCTGCAAAATAACACTGTTTCGGAATTGGGCAGGGTGGTCATGCTGGGGCCTCCCAATCAGGGCAGCAGCCTGGCCCAGGGCCTGAAGGGAGTGCCCGGCTTTGGCTTTCTCGGGCCGGCCGGGCAGGCCCTGGGTACCGATGATGAAAGCATTATCAATGAATTGGGGCCGGTAAATTTCGAATTGGGTGTGATCGCCGGGGATCTGGCATTGAATCCCCTGGGGCTGCTGTTGATCAATGGGCCCAATGACAGTGTGGTCAGTGTACAGAGCACTCGCGTTGCGGGTATGAAGCAACATATTACCCTGCCGGTAATGCATACCCTGATGATGCGGGATAATGAGGTAATCGATCACAGCATCCATTTTCTGAAAACCGGAAACTTCATCCCCCGATGATGACAGGCAAGCAAGTAGCAGACGGCAGCGACAGCGCGGTGAGCCCGGAACAATTGGCGCGCTGGTTTCTATTGGCGGCATTGGCGCATTTGCGCCGGGAAAACTGGCAGCAGGTTTCCGACAGTGATCTCGAAGCGCAGCTTGAAGATGCCCTGGTAGCAGAGTTCGTGGCGGACAGTTCGGCACGGCGATCGCTGCTGACGGTGTTGCGTGACCAGCGCTTTCTGCAGCGTCTGCCCGAATTCGCCCGGCACCGGGATCCGGCTCGTGGCATTCTTGCCGATTCCACTCTGGCCTATGAGCGGGCCTGCCAACTGTTGGAGCGCCACAAACTGGTCAGCACCGGGGGCCGACAAACGGACGGCCCTGCCGGGGAGTCCCGGGCAGCCAGTCAGGCTCCCGAGTCAATTGTACAGCGGCGAGCGGCCCGTCGGGCCGTGGCCCGGTCGGCCGGGCCGGAATTGCACCCGCTACCCCGGGGCAAGTCTGATGACAGGCAGAGCCAGATGAGCGATGAGGAATACGCCAGGCTGGAAGAAGCGCTGTCCCAGGCCCCGCAGGAACCACTGCCGCCGGCATCGCGATTTGCCCTGAATGAGGAGCGCATCAGTCTGCTGGCGGGACTGCTGGCCGGTTTGCTGCTGTTCGTGCTGGTATGGTGGTTTTTGCTCTAGGGGCTTTGCTGCCGACGCTACTCAGGCCCTGGACATGAATTTGCCGGTAGCGGTATTCACTTTGACCAACTCGCCCGGTGCCAGATATTCAGGCACCTGAATTTCGAGGCCGGTGCTCAGTCTTGCTGTCTTGCTGCGATTGGTTGCCGAAGAACCGGAAATCGGTGGCGGTGTTTCGGTGATTTCAAGATTCACAGACTGAGGCATCTCGATAGCGACCAGTTCTCCATCCACCAGCAGGGCAATGATGCCTTCCTGTTGTTCCACCAGATAGGGTAACTGCTCCTCTATCCGGGCACTGTTCAGGCCGTACTGGCTGTAGTCTTCCATGTTCATGAAGTAGTGAATGTCGTCGTCGACATAGGAATACTGGACATCCACTCGCAGGCAGTCTGCGTCGTTCAGCAGGTCCTCGCCCTTGAGTGATTCATCGCGCTTCTGCTGGGTGCGCAGGTTGTAAAAGCGGACCTTGTAAAGAGTGGCGGCGCCACGGGAACTGGGGGATTTAGCTTCCAGCTGGCGGACGATGTGGGGATCGCCATCGATTTCCACAATCATTCCTTTCTTCAGGTCACTGGCTTTTGGCATTGGCTGGGGCTCCGGTTCATCAATCAGCACGGAGCCGGAAGGTAGCAGCGCCGTCATGAGCTGGCAAGCCCGGGGCTTTGAGTTGTCCGCGAGTTTCCCCCATAATCCCTGTCCGCGCTGTTTGCCGGTCGCCAGGCAGCGGGCCAAACCAGAATTATTCAGGATGTTTGTCATGAGTCAGAGTGCATCGGAAATCGAGAACTACCATATCATCGGGCACGAGGAACTGCCGCCACCGGATGAAGTGAAGAAAGAGTTTCCCTTGCAGGGCAAGGCTCTGGCGACCGTTGTCGAGGGGCATCGTGCCGTGAAGGCCATTCTGGACGGTCAGGATCAACGTCTCATCGTAGTGGTAGGACCCTGTTCCATCCATAACCCGGAAGAAGCCCTGGAATACGCCCGTCGCCTGAAGGCTCTGGCCGATGAACTGGCGGAAGACCTGCTGATACTGATGCGGGTCTATTTTGAAAAGCCGCGTACCTCGGTGGGTTGGGAGGGGTTGATCTATGATCCTCATCTGGATGGCAGCCACCGTATCGATCATGGTATCCGCATTGGTCGCAAGCTGATGCTGGATATAGCTGAGATCGGCTTGCCCATCGCCATTGAGGCACTGGACCTGATTTCGCCGCAGTATCTGCAGGACCTGGTGAGCTGGACAGCCATTGGCGCCCGCACCACAGAGTCTCCAACCCACCGTAAACTTGCCAGCGGCATTTCTTCGGCCATCGGCTTCAAGAACAATGTCAACGGCGACACTATGGTAGCAATCAACGCCATTCGTTCAGCCTCGGCGCCCCATAGTTTTATCAGTGTAACCGGTCAGGGCAAGGTTGCAGTGTTCCGCACCGAGGGCAATCCTCACTGTCATCTTATTCTGAGAGGGGGCAAGTCACCCAATTATGACGCCGAGAGTGTGGCGGCCTGTGAGACTGAGATGAAGGGTGCCAGTATTCGTCCGAATATCATGGTTGATTGCAGTCATGCCAACTCCGGAAAAGATGCTGCCCGCCAGCCCGAAGTGCTAACCGCCATTGCCGAACAGATTAACCAGGGCAACAGCTCCATTGTCGGTGTCATGATCGAGAGCAATCTGGAGGAGGGCAACCAGCCGATTCCGGATGATCTGGCAGACATCAAGCCGGGTGTTTCCATTACCGATGCCTGTATTGGCTGGGAACTGACGGCAAGTTGCCTGCGGGATTTTGCCGCCAGTGTCAGTGAAGTGCTGAAAAAACGGAGCAGTTGACTTAGATCAACGCGGAAGTTTCCAGATTACCTAGACTGGGCACAGCTTTACTGGTCTTGGGCTTTGACAGCAGCAATACAATGGCGGCTTGCGGAGCAGGGGAAACAACATGGCAAGATTTCGCAGCCTGTTACTGGCGCTTGATCTGGAATCTGAATCCCGGGCTCTGATAGACAGAGTTCTCTTCATGTATCCCGACGAGATAGAGCATCTGCATGTGGTGCACGTGATCAAGCAGGGGCTTTATGAAACTGAAGCAAATACCGGCGCAGCGGACGCCGATCGCCAGCGACTGCTTGATCATGCCGACTTACAATTGCGTGCATTAATGATGCGCGGTGGCCTGGCAGTGAGCAGGGACCGAATCCATCTGCTACAGGGTGAACCCGCTTTCGAGATCAAGCGCCTGGCGGCAGAACTGGATGCCGAGCTGGTCATTGTTGGCAGCCATTGCAAGCCGAGTGACTGGTTGCAACTTCCTGGCCCCACAACCAATTGCGTCATTCAGGGAATTTCAACAGATGTCATGGCGGTCAAGATCTGACCGCCAAGACATCAGTAGCAGACGGCCTTGATCAGGCCAACACCTCAGCAATGCTGCTGGTCAGGTAGTCAATATTGTTGTCATTGATGCCGGCAACATTGATGCGGCTGGAGTTGACGATATAGATGCTGTAGTCGTTAACCAGCTTCTGTATTTGCTCAACACCCACTCCCAGAAAAGAAAACATTCCTTTCTCTCTTTCGATGAAGCTGAAGTCCTGCTGCACTCCGGCGTCTTTCAGCCTGGCTACCAACTGTGCGCGCAGGCCGTTGATCCGATCGCGCATCTCGGTGAGTTCGGCATCCCATTCGCTGCGCAGCTCGGGTGAGGTCATGATGGTTTGCACAATGGCCGCACCGTGATCCGGTGGCATGGAATACATGGCGCGGGCCGCAGCGGCAATCTGGGTGGTGGCGATTTCAGCGCTGGATTCCTTGTCGCAGATCACCGTCAGGGCACCGGTGCGTTCCCGGTAAAGGCCAAAGTTTTTCGAGCAGGAAGAAACCACGATCAATTCGGGCAGGGCTTCGGCAAGCAGGCGCACGCCATAGACATCCTCTTCCAGGCCATCGCCCAGACCCTGATAGGCCAGGTCAATGAATACGGTGAAGCCCTTGTCCAGGGCCACGTCCTTGACAGCCTGCCACTGTTCTTTTGACAGATCTGCGCCACAGGGGTTGTGACAACAGCCATGCAGCAACACCAGATCGCCGCTGCCCACCTGCTGCAGAGTTTCCATCATGGCATCGAAGCGAACACTGTGGCTGTCGTAATCGTAATAGGGGTATTGCTCGATCTTGAGACCGGAAGAACCCAGCAGTGGCACGTGATTGGCCCAGGTGGGATCACTGACCCAGACCGTGGCCTCGGGATTGGCTTTTTTGACGAATTCTGCCGCCAGACGCAGGCCGCCGCAGCCGCCGGGCGCCTGGGCAGTAACCCGACGCTTGCCCAGTTTGCTGACCAGGCTTTCACCAAATATCAATTCAGCAGAAACCTGGTTGAACTCTGCCGCACCGGTGGGGCCCACATAGGATTTGGATTGCTGGGCTTCAAGAATCAGGCTCTCGGCTTTTTTGACTGCCTGCATGACCGGCGTGTTGCCATTGGCGTCTTTGTAGACGCCAACACCGAGATCGATCTTTTTCGGGTTGTCATCGGCACGATAGGCGGCCATCAGGCCCAGAATCGGATCGGCAGGTAGGGCTTGCAGTGATTGAAACATGATGATTTTCCTAGTTTCGCAGATAGGCTTTCAGGGTATTTTGCAGTAATGAAGCGCGCGTCATGGGACCCACGCCACCGGGCACCGGTGTGATCCAGGCGGCTTTTTCGGCAACACTGTCGAATTGCACATCGCCCACCAGACGAAATCCCGAAGCCCGGGAATCATCCGCCAGGCGGGTAATGCCAACGTCAATGACTACAGCGCCTTGTTTGACCATGTCGGCGCTGACAAACTCCGGTTTGCCGATGGCGGCAACCAGAATATCGGCCTCGGCACACAGTGCCTTGAGATTTTTGGTGCGGCTATGGGCCAGAGTGACAGTGCTGTTGCCAGGATTGGTATTGCGCGACATCAGGATCGCCATGGGGGTGCCGACAATATTGCTGCGCCCCAATACCACACAGTGCTTGCCCTCGGTCTCGATGTTATAGCGCGCCAGCAATTCCATGATGCCATTGGGTGTGGCGGAGACGAAGGTGGGTAGCCCCAGACAGAGATTGCCCACATTCTCCGGACAGAAACCGTCCACGTCCTTGCGGGGGTCGATACTGACGGTGACCTTGTGTTCATCGATATGATCAGGCAGGGGCAGTTGCACGATAAAACCGTCCACCGCCTCATTGGCATTCAGTTCTTCAATCTTCGCCAACAGCTCTGCTTCAGAGACCGACTTGTCAAAACGAATCAGGGACGATTCAAAGCCCACCTGCTGGCAGTCTTTGACCTTGTTGGCGACATAGGTTTCGCTGGCGCCGTCATCTCCCACCAGAATGGCTGCCAGATGGGGTGGGCGTCGTCCTTTGCTTTTGAGTTGGCTGACCTGATCGGCAATTTCCTGGCGGATTTGCTCTGAACATGACTTGCCGTCAAGTATCTGCATGGTAGATTCCGGTTCCTTGATGGGTTGGCCCCGGCCATTGCATTGGCCCGGGTCAATGGGGGTGTTTATTGCGGCGCTAATAATAATCGAGCCAAGGCAGGGGCTCAAGGCGCCGCTACCAGTGGCCCTGGTTTTCCATGCTGGCCCAGGGTTCCCGGGCGGGCAGGGCATCGCCCCGCTGCAGTAGTTCGATGGAGATATTGTCGGGTGAGCGAACAAAGGCCATGCGCCCATCACGGGGCGGGCGGTTGATGGTGACGCCGGCGTCCATGAGGCGCTGGCAGATTGCATAGATGTCATCCACAGCATAGGCCAGGTGGCCGAAATTCCTGCCTTCGCCATATTCCTCCGGATCCCAGTTCCAGGTCAGCTCGATCTGGGCGTTTTCATCACCATCGGCGGCCAGAAATACCAGGGTAAAGCGTCCGGCCTCATGATCCTTGCGACGCAGTTCTTTCAGGCCCAGTTTGTTGCAGTAGAAGTCCAGTGAGTCCTCAAGATTGCTGACTCTGACCATGGTGTGCAGGTATTTCATAGCTGCCCTTGTCTGTACGTGTTTATGTTGGCTAAAGCCGCTGGTCCGGCGTTAGTAAATGACTACCGAGCGGATGCTGCTGCCTTCATGCATCAGGTCGAAGGCCTTGTTGATTTCATCCAGAGCCATGGTGTGAGTGATCAGGGGGTCGATCTCGATCTTGCCATCCATGTACCAGTCGACGATTTTCGGTACATCGGTGCGTCCACGGGCGCCGCCGAAGGCCGTGCCTTTCCAGGAGCGCCCGGTGACCAGTTGAAACGGCCGAGTGGAGATTTCCTGGCCGGCACTCGCCACGCCAATAATAAAGGACTCGCCCCAGCCCTTGTGGCAGCATTCCAGGGCCTGGCGCATGGTAGTGACATTGCCAATGCATTCGAAAGAATAGTCCACGCCACCGTCGGTGAGGTCGATGATGGCCTGGGTGACGTCATCCACATCTTTGGGATTGATAAAGTCGGTCATGCCGAACTGGCTGCCAAGAGCAGCCTTGGATGGGTTCAGGTCAATGCCTATGATGCGATCGGCACCCACCATGCGGGCACCCTGAATGACATTGAGACCTATTCCCCCCAGGCCAAACACGGCAACCGTGCTACCCGGCTCGACTTTGGCATCAAAGGCCACGGCGCCGACTCCGGTGGTGACGCCACAGCCGATATAACAGACCTTGTCAAAGGGAGCATCTGATCGAATCTTGGCCACGGCGATTTCCGGCATGACCGTGTAGTTGGAGAAGGTGGAACAGCCCATGTAGTGCAGGATGGGTTTGCCATCCAGAGAAAAGCGGCTGCTGCCATCGGGCATAAGACCCTGGCCCTGGGTGCTGCGAATGGCCTGACAGAGATTGGTCTTGGGGTGCAGACAAAAATCACATTGACGGCATTCAGGCGTGTACAGGGGAATGACCGTGTCGCCAACCGCGACTGATTTGACGCCCGGGCCCACTTCTCTGACGATGCCGGCACCTTCATGGCCCAGTATGGCGGGGAAGGCGCCTTCCGGATCATCGCCGGACAGGGTGAAGGCATCGGTATGGCAGATGCCGGTGGCCTTTATCTCCACCAGCACTTCACCTTCCCGTGGCCCCTCCAGATCCACTTCTACGATTTCCAGGGGCTGTCCGGCGGCAAAGGCTACTGCGGCGCGTGATTTCATGGCAGGTTCCTGTAAGATGTCGGTTTTTTTCACCATTGTAAAAGAGTGCCGGAGACCGGGGCAACCAGAGTTCCGGGCTTTGGGCCTGATTTGTCATGAGCAGTATTGCAGCAAAAAAATATGTCCTGACGGTATCCTGCCCGGAAACCAATGGCATTGTGCGGGCAGTCAGTGAGTTTCTCGATCAGCGCGGCGCGACGATCTATGAGGCAGCGCAACACCGTGACCCGGTCATTGACCAGTTTTTTATGCGCGTGGAGTTTGAGGAGAACCGGGCCAGTTTTCCCGATTTGCCACAACTGCAAGCCGACTTCGAAGATGTGGCAGAACGTTTTGCCATGACCTGGCACTTTCATGACCTCGGCAGGCGCACACGGCTGCTGTTGGCTGTTTCGCGTCATGGTCATTGTCTCAACGATATACTACATCGCTGGGAATCCGGGGTATTGCCTGCAGACATTGTCGGCGTGGTCTCCAATCATGAGGATATGCGGGGTATCACCGAATGGCATGGTTTGCCCTATCACTATCTGCCGGTCGATCGGGACAACAAGGCGGCACAGGAAGCCCGGCTGCTGGAAATCATGAGCAGTCTCGAAGTAGACCTGTTGGCTCTGGCGCGCTATATGCAAATTCTGACTGCGGAGCTGTGCAGCAAGCTACCGGACCGGATAATCAATATTCATCATTCATTTCTGCCCGGCTTCAAGGGCGCAGACCCTTACCGACAAGCCTATAACCGGGGCGTAAAAATCATCGGTGCTACTGCTCACTATGTGACAGCGGATCTTGATGAGGGGCCGATTATTGAACAGGCAGTCGAAAAAATAGATCATAATTTCGGTATAGAAGAGCTGCGTCAGATTGGCAGGGATGCAGAGTGTGCGGCCTTCGCCAGGGCGCTAAAGTGGCACTGTGAGCATCGGGTGATCGTCAATGGCAACAAGACAATTGTCTTCAGATAGGAGTTCACTCCTGATCTGCAAGCCGGTTCAGGGCTTCTTTTATTTATGGATTTATTGATAGCCGCGCTGGTGATACTGCTGGGTTCCTATGTGCAGAGCTCGATTGGTTTTGGCCTGGCCATTATTGCGGCACCGGTCTTGTTTTTTATTGACCCCCTTTTCGTGCCAGCGCCGATTACCGTGTCTGCGCTGACACTGTCCCTGGCCAATGCCAGAAAACACCGTCATGCGATTTCCTTCAAAGGTTTGCAGGCAGCAGTTATAGGCCGTATACCTGGCACCATTGCCGGGGGGCTCTTGCTGTTGTGGATCAATCAGCGGGAATTGGCTCTCTATCTTGGCTTGACGGTGCTGCTGGCGGTGGCATTGAGTTTATCCCGTATTCGAATTCGTCCCGGTAATACCAGTATGGCTATAGCCGGTTTTCTGTCCGGTTTTATGGGCACCAGTTCTTCCATCGGCGGCCCGCCCATGGCACTGGTTATGCAGCATGAAAAGGGCGAGTTCATCAGGGCCAATCTGGCGGCGTTTTTCGTCGTCAGTTGTGTACTTTCGCTGATCATGCTGGCTTTTATTGGCCGCTTCGGACTGGAAGAGATCAAGCTGTCATTGCCCTTGATGCCGGCCACCCTGGCAGGCTATTGGCTGGCCATGCGTAGCCTGCATCGTATTTCGGCGCAGAATTTGCGCCGCTTTTCCCTGCTGCTGTGTGCCGTAGCCGGAGGATATGCGGTACTTTCCTATTGGTTATAGATGGCCGTTCACAGGGCAAACCGCATTGCTCGCCCGCGGCAACTAGGTATTGATCAGGGCTTGCGTTACACTCAGGCAACCCTGCAATAAACCGAGAAACTGGAGGAAACATGAACAAATCGGCTTTGATTTCCAAACTGACGGCATTGGCGCTGGTGACACTGCTGGGCGCAAGTCCGGCACAGGTCCTGGCGGATGATGCTGAAGCAGCACAGACTATTGCCAGCATACTCACCTCTCTGAACCATTTTCCTTCCGACGAGGACAAGGCCGCGCTGATGGCCATAGCGGGCGACAGCAGCAATAGTCAGGCCTACCGGACTATTGCCGAAGCCGTTACTAATATTCAGCACTCTGCTACCGATGCGGACAAGGCCCGACTCACTGAGATTATTGATAATGGCAGTGCGCCAGCCGATGCCCGCGCACTGGCCGAAATCATCATGGGTATTAACCATGTCCCCAGTGACACAGCCAAAGTGCGACTGGCCGCCATAATGTGAGCCTGACAATATTTGTAACAGTCAGCAAACCCCGGTGAGTGTAGGCTCTCCGGGGTTTGCTTTTTTTACAATATGGTAAATACTGTATACACTGAGCGGCCTTTTTAGACGGCCGTTTCACAAGCAGAAAGCCAAATAGATGGTTGTTTAGGCAACATAAAACCAAGCAAAGAATAAAAACAAAACGCACAATAAATCGCATAATAAATCAGAGTAGGTAGCATGAAAAACTGGCCCCTCAATACCTCTATGGAAGCTTTCCGGCAGGCCTGGATTCTGGAAGGTGAACAGTTCTGGCATAGCGTTTTTGAAATGCACAAGGACAAGATGCAGATCAAAAACCCCAAGGTCGCCATCGTTAATCTTGAAAAAATATTCACGGCAACATTCAAACTGGCCAATTCCAAAGGCTTTCAGGCAATGAGTCTGCGCGACCTCAGTCGTGAGACCGGCATCAGCATGGGTGGTCTGTACGCCTATATCGGTTCCAAGAATGATCTGGCCTCGGTAATCGAAGGCGTGCTGCGAAACTACATCGATCAGGTGATTGGTGGTCTGGCTGGTGAGAACCTTGAGCCGGTTGACAGGCTGAAGGCGATCATCTTTGGCGAGATCTACATGATGCAGATACTCAATCCCTGGTACTACTTCTGTTTCATGGAATTGAAAGGGCTGGACCGCTCACAGCAGGAACAGGCCATGGAGCTGGAACTGCGATTCGAGCGCATTCTCATCGATGCCTTCAAGGCCGGAATAGAACGGGGCGATTTTAGCTGTGCCAGACCCGAGATCCAGGCCGCGATGGTCACTGCCCAGCTGCAACAATGGCATTTGAAACACTGGAAGTTCAGATTGCGAGAAGTGAGCATGGACGAATACGCCCAGTATATTTTCGACAATCTGCTGCTGGGCCTGGGAGCCGGCGCCAAGGCGGATTCAGCCCCCATCGTCAAACTGGCCTGACAGCAAACTCCCTGGCTTACCCGTTGTCTGCGTTAATGCCCTGTTTGTTGGCGTAGAAAGCCAGAATTTCCTGCATGTCCCTGTCGATGTCGCCGGTGGGAGTGAAGAAATCGGCAAAGCCGGCTTCCTTGTTGGCTGCATCCACATAACCCAGCAGGATAGGCACGCCGGCGTTATTGGCGATATGGTAAAAGCCGGTTTTCCAGCGCTCCACCCTGGCTCGTGTTCCCTCCGGGGGAATCAATACCACCAACTCATCATTCTCCTGATACTGCCGCACTGTCTCATTGACTACGTTATGGGAGGCACTGCGATTGATGGGAATGCCGCCCAGCCACTTCATCAGCCAGCCAAAGCCAAAGGGAAACAGGGTGTGTTTGCCCATCCAGAATACCCGCAGGCGCAGCTTGAGAACCACCATCAGCATCAAGGGGAAATCCCAGTTACTGGTGTGGGGTGCGCCAATCAGGACGAAGCGCTGGTGGGGCAGTTCTTCGCCGCGGGTGCGCCAGCCAATCAATCCCAGGCCGGCGATGGCCAGCAAGCGCAACAGGGGAGTGATGACAGGGGTGGAAAATACTGTAGTTCGCATGCAGGGCCCGGCGCGAGTTCTCGCGTTGTGATCAATGGTCAGTTATTGTTGTGTTTTTTATTGCTGTCGTCACCGAACAGGCGCTGCAGCTCCGCCAGGGCCTTGTCTGCCTCGGATTGGGGAGAGTCGGCTGTGCTGCCATCTTCATTATCCTGCGCCTCATCGCCAAACAGGGCGGCGAGTTGGGCTTTGGCCCTGGCGGCCTCGCTATTATCCCGACCCTTGAAGGGTCTGGGATTGGGGCGAAAATAATCGCAAAAATTGGCTTTGTCCTTGTCCAGCACGAAATCGGCGCGATCTTCGCGGCAGGCATCGCTGAGTGCGGGATCATAGTTGCGACAGGCCAGGCAGACGTGCAGGTCAGCCTTGCACAATTGGCATTCCTCATAGCGGGAGAAGGGCAGTAACAGCCTTTTCAGTTCCGTGCCGCACTTCCAGCACTGGATATCAATTTCGCCTGCCATCGCCGGGGCTCCGTTACTCAGCCTCGCCAGGCCTGCACAAAGCTGGCCGGATCTTCTTCGCACAAGCGCTTGCCCGGGGCGTCGGGAAGGCCCAGATACAGAAAACCAATGATTTTCTCATGCTGCGCCAGTTGCAGGCCTTGTTTGACGATGGGGTGATAGGCCATGGATCCGGTTCGCCACATGGCGCCCAGGCCCTCGGCATAGGCGGCCACCAGCATGTTCTGGGTGGCAGCAGCGGCTGACAGGTCCTGCTCAAATTCGGGAACTTTGGGTTTTTCCCGGGGGCTGGAGATGGTCACCACAATCAAAGGCGCCCGCAGCGGCTTTTTACGGGCTTTTTCCAGATCCATGGCACTGATGCCGGGCTGGTCACTCTGGGCGGCGCTGGCGAACAGATCGCCCAGCCGCTTTAGAGCCTCTCCCTCAATGGTGAGAAAACGCCAGGGTCGCATCAGCCCGTGATCCGCTGCCCGCAGGGCGCTTCGAAACAGTTTGTCCAGCACTGCCGCATCCGGCGCCGGCCCCTTGAGACGGGGCATGGAGCTGCGAGTGGTCAGGGCTTCAATGGCATTCATGGGTATTCTATCCTCGGCGTTGTTGCGGCCAGCTTGTCAGGGCGCTAATGTTGATTCGAACCATGGCAGAAAGCAAGACAGGCAGTGAAAGTCCCGTCAACCGGGCGCTGCAGGGCAGTCCCTGAATATCAGTCGGGGTCCTGCGTGACCGGGGGCAAAGGTGGTATACTTTCCCACGCTGCAGTCGATATAGCTGTGGTAGAGACGCTGATCTGAGTAAATTGAGAGCAACAAGCAGAATTGATCAGGCAGCGAAGAATTCTGAACCTGATTGAGAATATTGTGCACTTGGCAACGCTGCCAGAGCGGCGGGCCACTGCGCATTTCAAGGATTTATCCCATGAATTCCAAGGCAGATGTGATTGCTGTCAGCACTGAACGCCCCGCTTATCCCCAGAGCAAATCCCGCTGGTTTGGCTCGGTCAAAGGAGAGAAGCTGCGCCTGGTATTTTCTTTTTATTCTCCGGATGGCAATGAAATCGCCATGCCCATCGCCAGCATGGCGGCCTACCTGAAGCGGGATTTCCCCTGGGTTGAGGTGTTGCTGGAGCCGGTACTGATCCTGCGGGATGCCGAAAAATATTCACCGGAAAACTATGCCCGCATGATTCAGGAGCTTGATGCTGATGTCATCGCTTTTTCGGTCATGAGTCCTCACTGGTATCCGATGGAGCCCTATTTCGAGGAGCTGAAAAAACTGATGCCGGATCTGCCTGTCGTCATTGGTGGTTACCAGGCCATGTTGTCCCAGCAGCAGACCATCGAGAATCCCAATGTAGACTATATCTGTGTCGGCGATGGCGAGTACGCCATAGGCAATGTGGTGCAGCATCTCAAGGGTAGCAAGGATGGTCCGGCCGATGGCATGTGGGAGAAACTGATTGATGGTTCGGTCTATGAAACCGAGCCGCACCAGATCGGCGATCTGCAGGCACTGCCGTTTCCTGATTATGACGTCTTTGCCAGGGAAGATGGCTTCAAGGACGTCAATTCCTCTATCTTCGGCCCCAAAGGCAAGCTGGTACTGCCGGTTATGACCGGTCGCGGCTGTCCCTATCGCTGTACCTATTGTTGCAATACCCCGATTCTGGAAGGCTGGAAATCGAAGAAGACATTCCTGCGCAAATACGATCCCGATGATATGGTGAATGAACTGATTCGCCTCAGGGATAAATACAATGTTGGCTATTTCGAATTCTGGGATGAGTTGTTTCTGTCCAACCTGAAATTCGTGCGAGCCTTCTTTGAAATCTATAAAGAAAAGATTCATCTGCCGTTTTCAATCAATTCCCGCGTCGAAGTGATGAATGAGGAATTCTGCAAGACGGCGGCAGAGGCCGGTTGTCACACAATCTGGTTTGGTATCGAGAGTGGTGATGAAAAATACCGTTCCACCATGCTGGGTCGCAAGATGACCAATCAGCAGGTGATTGATGCGGCCGCCAATTGCAAGAAGGCGGGTATTAACCGGCTGACTTTCAATATCGTCGGTATGCCCCTGGAAACTGCTGACAATATGCGCGAGACCCTGAAATTGAATCAGACTATTGCGCCCGAGCATTTCTTCTTCTTTCCCTATATACCCCTGCGCGGCACACCGCTCTACAACACGGCCAAGGAAGAAGGCCTGTTACTGGATAACAAGAAGAATCTGCACTATCTCTCAGCGGCCAATGACAAGCAGTTCACGCTGAATATGAAAGAATGTCCGGAATTGCTGACCCAGGATGAATATAACGAGATCTGTCTGGAGATGCTGGCATTCCAGGAAAGGAATAATCGCCTTACCTACAGCGATGATGAGAATGCCGATTCCGAACAGGCGGCCAGCGTGGATGACAAGAGCTTCAGCCTGGTGGATGACGAGACCGCAGCCGCCGGCAAAGCAGAGCTTGATGCCGTGGTTGCCAGGGAAACTGCCGACAAACCAGGCGGCGGTTTGCTCCAGGGTGTTAAAAACCTGTTTCGCAGCTAGACAGCGCAGTAATTAACTGACGGCCTCTGGTACGGGTGCATGCTCGGCCAGGGCCTGTTTGAAGCGGCGCCAGGAAATAGCCGCCATGCACAGATTGCCGGCCACGGCGCCGGCAAAAAATCCCGCCAACCCAAAGATTTGACTCCCCAGCCAGGCCAGTGGCACATAGAAGACAAAAAACCGGGCAATACTCAGGTAGAGCGCTGCCAGTGGCTGATGCAGGGCATTCAGGGCTGAATTGCTGAGAATAATGATGCCCTGCAGGCCATAACCCAGGGGCATGATCCACACAAACAGGGAGATGGCCCTGATCACCTCGGGATCATCGGAAAAAAGACTGGCGATCAGGCCGGCCGATACTGCCAACAGCAAGTAGACAGCCAGTTGCCAGGCCATAATGAAACGAATTCCCAGGCGATAGGCTTCTTCCACCCGGTCCATGCGTCCGGCCCCGTAATTCTGGCTGATCAGCGGTGGCAATGACGAGGACATGGCCAATACGATCAGGGTGGCGATGGGTTCGATGCGCGCGCCAACGCCAAAAGCCGCCACCGCAGTGCCGCCGAAGCTGGCGGCAATCGCCGTCATGATACCGGCTGCCAGGGGCGTCATCATATTGGCGCCAGCGGCCGGAATGCCGATTCTCAGCATTTCTCGTCCGGAGGTCCGCATGACTGCTCTGGATGGTATGGAGCGGCTCACCATTTCCAGGCGCACCACCAGCACATAAATCAGAATGACAAAGGCTATGGCCCAGGCGATCACCGTGGCCCAGGCAGCGCCGGCTATGCCAAGTTCCGGGAATGGCCCGGGGCCGAAGATCAGCAGTGGATCAAGCAGGGCATTGAAAAACCCGGCCATGGCCATCAGCAGGCTGGGAGTCTTGGTATCACCGCAGGCGCGCAGGACACTGTTGCCAGCCATCATGCACACTACCATGACGCTGGCGGGCATCCACACATCCATGTACTGACTGATAGGTACCAGCAGCTCGTCGCTGGCGCCCATCAGGACAAAAAGGTGATCCATCGCCAGATAGATCAGCAGGGCGATGACTGCCGCAATCGCCAGAGAGAGATAGAGTATGACCGTGGCAGCCTGTTTGGCTTTTTCGATCTGGGAACTGCCGAGAAACTTGCCAACCACGGCCGATGCACCAATGCCGAGGCCGATGGCCAGGCTCATGATGGTGAAGGTAACCGGAAAGGTGAAGCTGATAGCCGTGAGCGGAACCGTGCCCAGCAGGCTGATAAAGAAGGTGTCCACCAGGCTGAATGTAAAAAGCATCAGCATGCCGATAATCATCGGCAGGGTCATGCGGATCAGGGCTTGTTTGATTGAACCTTCGACCAGGTTCTGGGGGCTTGCAGACTTCGACGGCATTGACAGCAAGGATCCTGAGCGAGCGCTCTAGACAGGCGCAGTGAATTTGCCCGTTACTATAACGTAAAGCGGCAGACAGGTGCCGTATTTAAACGCCCAGTGGCGAGCTCAGGCCGGTTTATTGCCGAGTTTGACCAGGCTGCCGAAGGTTTTCTGGTTGCCAAAGTAGAGCTGGGTGGCTGACTTGTAGTCGGGATTACCGGTTTCATTGCCAATAAAACCACCCGCTTCCTGCAGGATCAGCGCAGCACCGGCCAGGCTGACTGACTGGAAGGGGCCGCAGCATCCTCCCTGCAATTGCCCGCCGGCCACAGCCAGCATATCCAGAGCAGCGCAGCCACTGCTGCGGGGCAGGGCGCCGATGTCCAACAGGCCCGAATAGAGCTTGCGGGCGGAGTCTGTGGGCAATGAATCAGAATCCAGGGCGATCGGTGCCGATTCCAGATCGACACGGTTGCTCACGCGCATACGCCGGGCATTGAGTTGGGCACCCTTGCCGCGACTGGCGCTGAACTCATCACGGGTCAGAGGGTTAAGCAGGATGGCGTGTTCGACTCGCTCATTGACGACACAGGCGAGGCTGACTGCGAACTGGGGATAGCCATTTATAAAATTACGATTGCCCACCAGGGGATCAATCAGCCACACAGGCTCACCTTCCTTGCCGGCAGTCGTGCCCGAAACGCGTGAGCGAAATCCATGCTCGGGGTAGGTCTTTTGCAGGTGATAGAGCAGGCTGTTGTCGATATCCACATCGACAGAGGTCAGTAGTTGGCCAGCAGGCGCAGGCAGGGTTTTTACCCGATCCAGCCGGTCACTGTGCTGGGCAATCTCGGTGGCCACTTCCCGGGCGACCCGCAGGGCAATATTGACGATGGCATGCATGGCGAATCCTGATTGGGGCATAAACTGTGGTGCTGCAAGCTCTGGCGCCCCTGCAATTCCAGAGGCCGCGCATGATACCTGAAAGGCGGCCAAGGTGACAGCCATACGGGGCATGAGCCAGTCTCTGCTGTTATAATTCCGCTTCTTTTAACCCCGGCAAGCCAAGGTGGGCCGCAGAACCGTGATCGATTTCAGTAATATCAAGATTGTCCTCGTCAATACCTCCCATCCGGGCAATATCGGTGCCGCCGCCAGGGCCATGAAAAACATGTCGCTGTCCAGGCTGGTGCTGGTGCAGCCTGAGGAGTTTCCCAGTGGCGTGGCCGTGGGCAGGGCAGCATCGGCAGTGGATATTCTCGAACATGCCACCGTGGTGGACAGTCTTCAGGAGGCCATTGCCGATTGCGCCCTGGTGATTGGTGCCAGTGCCCGTTCCCGCAGCATTCCATGGCCCATGTTGTCGCCCCGCGAGAGCGGGGCAAAAATTGTTGAGGAAAGTACCCGGCATCCTGTGGCCCTGGTATTCGGCCGGGAAGATTCCGGTCTGCTCAATGAAGAATTGCAGCTCTGTCACTACCATGTACAGATTCCGGCCAATGAAAATTACAGTTCACTAAATCTGGCGGCAGCGGTGATGGTGCTCAGTTATGAAATTTTTCAGGCCGCCACAGAGCTGCCGGAAGCGCCGGATAAATCCCTGGAGGCCGGCTGGGACCAGGAACTGTCAAGCGCTGAACAAGTGGAACATTTCTATGATCACCTGGAGCGGGTGCTGGTGCGGGTGGATTTCCATGATCCCGATAATCCCCGGCAGTTGATGCAACGCTTGCGCCGTCTCTATGGCCGAATTCGGATCGACGTCATGGAAATGAATATCCTGCGCGGTATTCTTACCCATATCGAGAAAAACCTGATCAGCGACAAGGCAAGCGAGGACTGAGCCCGGGCTGGAATTATTGGCCGGCGGGCACTGCTGCGACAGACATGAGTTTCGCAAAAGAATTCTATTTCAATGGTGAACCCTATTTGCCCACGCTGCAAAGAATTCACCATGCCCTGAAACAGCCAGCTGCTTTCGTTGAGCTGGTGGGCGAAACCGGGGCTGGCAAAAGCAGTGTTTGCGACAAACTCCAACAATATCTGAGTCGCAAGGATTTTCGTGTCATCACTTTCAGGCAGCCGATCGAGTCTGTGGATATATTGCATTCTCTGCTGGCCAGGGAGCTGGATGTCGCCGCACTCGAAAATACTGACGCAATACTGAGCGAAGCTTTGTGCAGCCTGCAACAGCCTCTGGTACTGATTTTCGATGATGCCCAACAGCTGAGCGACGTGATTGTGCTGGAGCTGATGCGCCTGGCGGAGGCCGAGGAACATGGCTTGCGGGTATTGCTGTCCCGGCAATCCAGTCTCAGTCAAAGTCTGCAGGGGGAGCACCCCCTGAAAGAGCTCGAAGACAGGATTACCGACTGGTTTCATCTGCAGGCCATGACAGCTCAGCAGTTCCAACTGTTTTTGCGAGCCTATTTTGATGAGAACGGCTTGTTTGCGGTGCAAGTGGAGCCTGATGCCGAAGCCTGTCTGTATCGGAAATGCCATGGCCTGCCGGGCCAGGCTGTGGAACTGCTCAGCCATCTTTTGAGCTGGTGTCTCGCCAATCCCGAGTCGCAACTTGTCAGGCGGCGGCAAATGGATCAGATATTCCAGAATCATGAAGGCTGGCAACAGTCTGCGAATCTGCTGGCACCGGGCGATCGGCAGCGAAATGGCTTGCTCCCGGTAGCGGTGGTAGTGGTAGTTGCTTCACTGGCCTTTCTCTATCAACAAGTGGTTGAGCAGAATGATGAACCCGCTGTTATTCAGCCCTCACCCTTCGCAGTCAGTGAGCCGGATACCGAGACAGAAGCAGCAGGCTCCGGGGCCGATGCCGAGACCGATGTGCTGGTGCGAAGCCCTGAGGAAAGTAGTGAAGCTGTTGTTGTGGCTGCCGAGCCTGAGCAAGCCCCCCTGACAGCGCAACAGCAGGCACTCGCCCGGGAGCTGGCGCGGCAGGTGGCACTGCAGGAACTTGCCCAGGAACAGGTCTCTGATTCCGGTCTGGCCCTGGTTACTGCCGAGGAACGGGGAATTCCGGCTGAACAGTTCGCGGTTCCTGAATACGAAGAACTGCTGGAGTTGGCCGGGCAGAACAGTCAGCCTGACAGTGGCAATGACGGGGTTGGCGAGCCAGTCGCAGCGGTTTCAGCACAGCTTGGTAATGCTGTTAGCGAGCAAACAGACAGCATCGCTGTGGTGAATAGCGAGGAGCAGGAAGTGGCAGCAGAAGCCATGGCCGAGCCGGAAGCAGAAAACCTGCTGGCGACCCCTGCTGCAGAGGCTGTGGCAGAGCGGGAAGTGGAAATCACCCGGGCAGCACCCCCACCGGCAGCAGAAACTCCGACCCAGGCGGCTGAAAATGCCGTACCGACGGCATTGCTGCGAACGGTGGTGTTGTCATGGTTACAGGCCTGGGAAAGTCAGTCGCTGCCAGCCTATTTCGCCCGCTACCATGAGAATTTCGAGCCCCGTTATCAGGACGGCCAGGCGGCCTGGCGCAGTAATCGTGAACGGGTCATCGGCAATGCCGAATATATCGAATTGCAGATGCGTGATTTTGACGTGATTGAGTATTCGGAGCAGGAAGCCGAAGTTCATTTTTGGCTCAGCTATGAGTCCGGCAGCTATCGGGATGAGACTCTGAAGAAACTGGTGCTGGTGGCGACAGAGTCGGACTGGCTTATCGTCGAAGAGGTCAACCTGGAAGTGCGGGTGGGAATGGCGCCGAATGCATCAGGTTCGCTGAGAGCGGCACAACTGGCGGCGCGTTAATCAGTGTCGACGTCGTTTGCGCTGCCGCTGTGGTCGCTTTTTCTTAGTCTGGGCCGCTGGCACCAGGCATTTGTCGGAACTTCCGATCAGATCCTGACGGCCAAGTCTTTGCAGGGCTTCGCGCAGCACAGGCCAGTTCTTTTCGTCGTGGTAACGCAGAAACGCTTTCTGCAGGCGCCGCTGTTCGATGTCCTTGCTGACAGTCAACTTCTCACTCTTGTAACGCACTTTCTCCAGCGGATTGCGTTCGGAGTAATACATGGCGGTTGCCAGCGCCATGGGTGAGGGATAGAAAGTCTGTACCTGATCCGGTTTGAAACCATGGTTTTTGAGCCATAGCCCGAGATTCATCATGTCTTCTTCATCACAACCCGGATGGGCGGCGATGAAATAGGGGATCAAATACTGCTGCTTGCCGGCCTTGCGGGAAAACTTGTCGAACAGTTTTTTGAATTCGTCGTAGGTTGATATACCCGGTTTCATCATTTTCGACAGGGTTTTGTCTTCACTGTGCTCCGGGGCAATCTTCAGATAGCCACCGACATGATGTGTCACCAGTTCCTCAATATACTCCGGGTCTCGCAGGGCCAGGTCATAGCGCAGACCCGAGGCAACGGCAACGCGCTTGACGCCGGGCACCGCCCTGGCACGACGGTACAAGTTGGTAGTAGGACTGTGATCGGTGTTCAGGTGTTTACAGATATTGGGGTAGACACAGGACAGGCGCTTGCAGGATTTCTGAATCGCAGGCGATGAGCAATTCAACTTGTACATATTGGCGGTGGGGCCGCCGAGGTCGGAGATGGTGCCGGTAAAACCAGGCACCTGGTCGCGAATCTTTTCAATTTCCCTGATTACGGAATCTTCAGAGCGGCTCTGAATAATTCGTCCTTCGTGTTCGGTGATCGAACAAAAGGTACAGCCGCCAAAACAGCCGCGCATGATATTCACCGAAGTCTTGATCATGTCATAGGCAGGAATGCGCGCATCGCCGTAGCTGGGATGGGGGCGGCGTTGATAGGGCAGGTCAAATACCGCGTCCATTTCCTCGGTTTCCAGGGGAATGGGTGGCGGATTTACCCAGACTTCCTTGGTGTCATGGGCCTGTACCAGAACTTTGGCGTTATAGGGGTTGGCTTCCTGATGCAGAATTCTGGAGGCATGGGCATACAGCGCCGGGTCATTTGTCACTTTATTGAAAGAAGGCAGGCGGATGTAGCTGTAAGCAGGGTCGAAGTCCACCTTGCGCTGCAGGGGCAAAGGAATGATTTTCACAGGCTGCGCCTGTTCATCGGCATTGCCCGCATTGTCCATGTCTGCCGAGTAATTGTTGGCGCCGGTTTTATGATGAAAATCGTAAGGGTTGGGAATCTTGTCGATCCTGGATGGCCAGTCGATGCGAGTGGAATCAACTTCGGTCCAGCCCTGGGGAACACTGTCGCGCAACAGGGCTGTGCCACGCAGATCCCAGCAATCCTCGACCGAGCGTCCATTGGCTATCTGGTGGGCAAATTCCACCAGGGCCCGTTCGGCATTGCCGAACATCAGAATATCAGCATTGGAATCAATGAGTATTGAGCGACGCACTTTGTCACTCCAGTAATCGTACTGGGCGATACGGCGCAAGCTGGCCTCGATGCCGCCAATCACGATGGGGGTATCGTAATAGGCTTCACGGCAGCGCTGGCTATAGACAATAACGGAGCGGTCCGGGCGTTTGCCAGCCTCGGCATTGGGGGTGTAGGCATCGTCGCTACGCAGCCTCAAATCGGCAGTGTAGCGGTTAATCAGGGAGTCCATATTGCCGCCGGTGACGCCGAAAAACAGATTCGGTTTACCCAGGGCTTCAAAGTCGGCGGTATTGTCCCAGGCAGGCTGGGCAATAATACCAACCCGGAATCCCTGGGCTTCCAGCAAGCGTCCAACCACGGCCATACCAAAACTGGGATGGTCTACATAAGCATCGGCAGTGACGATGATGATGTCGCAACTGTCCCAACCGAGCTCATCCATTTCCGCCCGGGACATGGGCAAATAGGGAGCTGGCCCGAAGCACTCCGCCCAGTATTTGGGGTAGGAAAACAGGCCGGGGGCGATATCGCTGTGGCGATGTGGCTGCATTTTGGGTTCTGTTTCAAGGCTCATGGCGCGAACCACTGGTCGAGGGCAATGGTTTCACCGTTGAGAACAAGCTGACTGTCAGCCAGTTCGGCATCCAGGCGGATACGACCATTGTCGATCTGAATATAGCCCTGCTGCACATAGGGGTCGATCATGCCGGCGGCGGGGCTGCGCAGGGCGGCTTCCAGATCCATATCCACCTGCAGAGTCAGTTCTATGGCGTTGAGCAGGCTGCGCGGGTTCATACTGCTGAAATTTTGCACGTCGGCCACGCCCCCATAGTCAATGCTCAATGTGGCCTGATGGCTGGCGCCGTAGGCATCGGCCTGAAGCTGACTGTTGATAGCAAAATCAGCGGCCAGCAGTTGCATACCCAATTGCTGGCCGAGTTCAGCGAACTGGTTGCTGCTGGCGGAATTGCCGGCCAATTGCAGCCGGGCTTCATTCACCAGGTTTTGGTAACTTCTCAGTAAATCCAGAGGCAGTTGTTCAAGCTCGAATTGCCAGGACAGGGAGTTTACAGGCAACTCGCTGGTGATAGAGTCGATGACGATGTCCTGGGAGATATTCAGTCGCCTGTCACTGCCCGCCGATTGATCCAGCGCCGAACTGAAACTGATTCCCTCGACTGAAAAACCATTGATGCCACTGGCACTGATGGCGGGAATGGCAATCATGGCCATGCTCGGTGCGAACAGGTCATTGATTTGCGCGGTTTCAGTAGTAAATTGCAGGCCTTGCACGGTGAAGCTCTCATTGCTGTTTGCGGATGTGGCCGCCAGTTGGCCCATATCCAGAGTGCCGCGGGCGGAGAGATCAGCCTCGGTAATCAGTTGGCCCTGTAGCCCATCGAAGCGAAAACTGCCCTCTTCATTATCAAACTGGCTGGGCGCGATAGTGAGACGAAATTCCAGGCTCTCATCGAAACCGACCAGCAATTGTATCTCCGGGTTTGGCGGCGGGAAGGGAAAATCCATAATGGCCTTGCGTATTTCCTTGGAGTCGAGAACCGGTTTTACAGTCACCCCCGCCAGTCCCAAGTGCCAGTTGTCACCACTTGAATGGAGCGGACCATGGGCAATTTCCAGATCCAGTTCCATGCTCAGGCCGGAGTCGACGCCCATGGGCAGATAATCAATTTTGTATCTGGCCGTTGAGCTGAACCAGTTACGCTGGTAATCCACTACCTGCCACTGTAGCTGGCTGCGCAGATTGTCTGTTAACAGGCTGTTCATGGTGTCATCGACCGAGGCTTCAATCTGAGTACCGATCATGCGCGGGGTGAGCAGCAGGATGGCCAGCAGAAGAATCAGAAAGCCGAATAGAATTAGGTTGTTGCGTGTGATCATGGATCTTGCAGGTGGTCTTGCCAGAGGCTGGATATATGCCGCTACTATACCAGTTATCAGGCCCGGATGATGTAGCTACGACGTCAAATCAATGACTGTTATCGATTATTTTGTAGGCGCAGCGCCGGGCGCCGCTGAACAGGTGGTCTGCTCTTTGTACATCGGCATAATTGGCCAGCAGGGAACGGAACATATCCAGTTCGGATTGGCAAAACTGACCGCAGCTCTCGGCTGCTGCAAACAGGGGGCAGTGATTCTCTATCAATAGCCAGCCTTCCGGCAGCAGGCGAACCTCCGCCATGAAGCCTTCCTCGCTGCGCAGGCGCGACAGGGCCCGAACCTTCTCCTCCAGGCTGTCTCCGGCTTCTTCCAGAACTTGCTCATAGTGCTTTTGCTGGCGCAATGCACAGATATCCACCAGTTTGTTGAGCCTGGTGTGGCCCAGCTCGTCGCGCAAGGTGGCGATTAGCTGGATATTGAGTTGGGCGTGCCGGTCGGGAAATTGCTGATGTCCCCGCGCCGACAGTTTCCAGTAATGCACCGGACGGCCGCGGGTTTGGCGGGTCTCGTCGGTTTTTGTGACCAGGTCACGAGCTTGCAGCTCAGCAAGATGCTGGCGGACCCCCATGGTAGTCATGCCGAGTTGGCTGGCGAGGATCTTGACTGACTGGGGACCCCTGTTTTTCAGTCTCTCGAGTATGGCTTGCTGGCTTCTGGCGAGTTCCAAGGGCGGCTCTCCCGATGAGCTGATCGACGGTTTATAATAAAGAAATTGCTTTACATTCTATCGGCTAAAGCGGGATTTAATATACTGTTTTGCTTGCAAAGTGCCCAAGGTCCGGGGCAGGGGCGTTCGCCATTTGGTAACTGTCGGCAAGATGCTGTAGTTTAGGCGCTTTTGAGCCGCCAATATGAGTTTCGACGCCCCCCTGCTGATTACATTTCTCGCCTACCTGGCACTGGTGCTGTATCTGGGCATCAAGGCCTACCGGCGTACCGAGGATCTCGGGGATTATATTCTGGGTGGCCGCAAACTGGGGTCGGTGGTAACTGCCCTCAGCGTTGGCGCTTCCGATATGAGCGGTTGGCTGTTGTTGGGCCTGCCGGGTGCCATTTACCTGGCGGGAATCAGCGAGCTGTGGATTGGGGTGGGTCTGTTGATCGGCGCCTGGTTTAACTGGACCTATGTGGCGCGCCCCCTGCGTGTTTACAGCGTCAAGGCCAATAACTCCCTGACTCTGCCGGACTATTTCGAGAATCGCTTTGCCGACAAAACCCGCCTGCTGAGACTGATATCAGCCCTGGTGATACTGGTGTTTTTTACCTTCTATACCGCCTCCGGACTGGTAGGCGGGGCGATCCTGTTTGCCAACAGTTTCGGCATGGATTACCAGGTGGCCTTGTATACTGGCGCCTTCATCATCGTCGCCTATACCTTTATCGGCGGATTCCTGGCGGTATCCTGGACCGATGCCATACAGGCCTCTCTGATGCTGCTGGCTCTGCTGCTGGCACCGCTGGTGGTCGTGCTGGATGCCGGCGGGCCTGCTGCCATGCTTGAGCGCATGCAACTGGCCAATCCCGACAGTACGGATTTATTCAACAATATGACTGTTCTGGGTTTGATATCCCTGCTGGCCTGGGGCCTGGGCTATATGGGGCAGCCTCATATTCTGGCCCGTTTCATGGCCGCCGAGTCTGTGGACAAACTCTTCTCCGCCCGACGTATCGCCATGTCCTGGATGGTGGTGGTGCTGATAGGGTCGGTCACCACCGGCATGGCTGGCATTGCCTATTTTGCCGAAGATCCTCTGGCCAATCCCGAGACGGTGTTTATCGAATTGAGCCAGTCTCTGTTCAATCCCTGGATAGCCGGCGTGATCACCGCTGCCATTCTGTCGGCCATCATGTCCACCATTGACTCACAGCTGCTGGTCTCCTCCAGTGTGATCAGTGAAGATTTTTACCGGGTATTTGTGCGCCCCAAAGCCAGCGACAAAGAGTTGTTGCTGGTGAGCCGTTCGGCCGTGATCGCCATAGCGGTCCTGGCCTTGCTGATTGCCCGTGACCCACAAAGCAGGGTGCTGGATTTGGTCAGCTATGCCTGGGCCGGTTTTGGTGCTGCCTTTGGTCCGGTGATTCTGTTTTCACTGCTCTGGCGTCCCATGACAGCGGCGGCTGCGCTGACAGGGATGGTGAGCGGGGCCATTACAGTTGTCATTTGGTCAAATTTGAGCGGCGGTCTGTTTGATCTGTATGAGATCGTGCCTGGTTTCCTGCTGGCAAGTCTGGCTATTGTAGGGGTAAGCCTGTACCAGCCGGCCAGGAATCCTGAGACGCTTGCCCTGTTTGATGCGACCCGCGCGCTTGTCAACGCGCCCCGCAGTGGTGATGCTTGATAACTGGTGTCTGTATTCACAACGATCTGTAATCAAAACTATCTGTAATCACAACAACAAGAGGTTCTGGATATGCAGCGAATTCCCGCGCCAAGACTTGCGAATGGAAGTGGTAATTGTCAGGGGGGAGTAGTGGTATTGGCAGTGTCCGGATTGGCAGCGCTGTTACTGGCGGCTGTGGCGATCTGGTTTTTTACCTGCCCTTGCGAGCGGATGCCGGGTGCCTACCTGACCGGAGAGCAGATGGAAGAGCCGGTGCAGGACTGGGGCTTTGCCAATGGCGTGGAGCTGTGCCAGATCCAGACCCGGTCCGGCATACTGCCCCATGCAATCAATCTCAATTGCATGGCCGATGCCGAGGGCGATTTGTATCTCAGCTGTTCACAGTGTGAGGGCAAGCGCTGGTCCACGGCGGCACTGGAGAATCCGGCCGCCAGAATCCGTCTCGACGGTCAGGTATATCCGGTAACGCTCAGGCGACTGCGTGACAGCAGTGAGCTGGACAATGCCTGGACCAGTCGGGCCAGGAAACTGGCCAGCCTGCGTGGTCAGCCCGCAGAAGATATACCCCAGCGTCCCGATCACTGGTGGTCATTTCAGGTTATATCACGCAGTAGTTGATCCGCCAGGCAAGCGCATTTCCACATGGTCAATGCCATCTTCCTGATAGGGCGCAGAACAGCTCAGGAATCCCAGACTCTGATAAAAGGCCTCCAGATACTGCTGTGCGGAGATGCGGATTTCCTGCCCTGGCCATTGCCGCTGACAGGCAGTGATGGCCGCTTGCATCAGCTGGCGGCCATAACCAAAACGCCGCACTGAAGCCGCGCTGACAACCCGGCCAATGGAGGGTTCGGGAAAGCGACTGCCGGGGGGCAGCAGGCGGGCATAGCAGACCAGTGAGTCATCCTGCAGGCCAAGCACATGCCAGGCCTGCTGATCGCGGTCATCCAGATCGAGATAGATACAGTCCTGTTCTACCACAAACACTTCACTGCGCAGTTTCAGCAAGGCATACAACTGCTCACTGCTGAGTTCTGCGAAGGGTTTTACCAGGAACTGTAAATCGTCCATGTTGGGCTCCGGCATTTCAAAGTCAGGCAATCTATCACAGATCAGGCACTCCCGCCGCGCAACACGCCCTGGTGGCACAGCTGGATAAAACTCCCGCCGCTTACGAGCACTGGACATCTAATTCTTCCGGGCGCATTAGCCTGAACGAATCTCTTGCGATCTCTTCGGAGCAATGAAACTTCCGTAGGCACGGTGCTATACTTCGGCCGCGCACTACGCCCCGGTGGCACAGCTGGATAGAACTCCCGCCGCTTACGAGCACTGGACGTATAATTCTTCCGGGCGCATTAGCCTGAACGAATCTCTTGCGATCTCTTCGGAGCAATGAAACTTCAGTAGGCACGGTGCTATACTTCGGCCGCGCAACACGCCCCGGTGGCACAG
>MRWG01000357.1_pt1 | contig 63089 bp, 50 predicted proteins | sample 1013341 | NCBI WGS metagenome assembly MRWG01 (sample SAMN06117577, study PRJNA244670) | biofilm metagenome | biome: Water; feature: Cathode Biofilm; material: Biofilm; isolation source: microbial consortium enriched at the cathode of a solar microbial fuel cell | place: USA: District of Columbia ...
CCTACGAATCCATCCCGAATTTCAAATTCTCCCGCACAGCCCGCCACCCGCACCCGCGGGCGTTTGAGTATGGCGGAGAGAGAAGCCCGGTGAGAACCCTTCGTTCGACAATCTTCCAAAGGAAGATTGGACGCGCGCAGCGCGCCCCGGCGGGGTGAGGAAACGAGCCTTCGTTTCCGAATCACAATAGGGCGAATCCATCCCGAATTTCAATTCCTCCCGCACAGCCCGCCACCCGCACCAGCGGGCGTTCAGGCATGAAGGAGACAGAAGCCCGATAAGCGCCCTTGCAAAGCGATCCCGCGCCGCATCTTCCCAATCCCGCCACGACGATCGACAATGCCGCAATGAGCAGAAAAACCACCGTCAGCGAGGCCCTTTGCGCCGCACTGCTCGAACGCGGCGTCGATCACGTGTTCGGAATTCCGGGCGATTATGCACTCGGGATCTTCGATGTAATGACCCGTTCGCCGCTCGAGCTGATCAATACGTGTGATGAACAGGGCGCAGGTTTCGCCGCCGATGCCTATGCCCGTGTGCGCGGACTCGGCGCCGTCTGCGTCACTTACGGGGTTGGCGGGCTGAAGCTCGTTAATTCAACCGCGCAGGCCTATGCGGAACGTTCTCCGGTTGTCGTCATCAGCGGCGCCCCGGGTACCGCGGAAGTCTCGAGCGGCGCATTGCTGCATCATCGTGTGCGGGATTTCGGCAGCCAATTACGCATTTTCGAGGAAGTGACCGTCGCCCAGGCGGTGCTCGACGATCCGCTGTCCGCATTTGGCGAATTACAACGCGTACTGAACGCGGCGGCAGCGACGAAGCGCCCGGTTTACATCGAAATCCCGCGCGATTGTGCCCATATGGCCATCGATACGAGCGCCGTTATCGCAACGCGAACCGCGGAGCCCGATCCCGACACGCTTGCCGAAGCGGTCGCGGAAGCACTCGCCATGCTGAATGCCGCGGCACGACCGGTAATCCTCGCGGGGGTCGAAATTCATCGTTTCGGCCTCCAGGACGCGCTGTTGAAGTTTATCGAACGCGCCCGCATGCCATTCGCCACGACGATCATGGGGAAATCCGTCGTCGCCGAATCGACCCCGGGTTTTATCGGGGTGTACGCCGGCAGCCTGTCGAATGAGGCCGTCCGCGAGGCCGTCGAAGACAGCGATTGCGTCCTGAATCTCGGTGCAATGCTGACGGATCTGAATACCGGCATCTTCACCGCCGAGCTCGACCCGTCGCGCGTGATCAGGGCGAGCGCGGAGATGCTGACGATACGCCACCACCATTACGCCGGGGTCACGCTCGGCAGTTTTGTCACCGCGCTGACGGCCGCGGATCTGCGCTCCCGCGCACCACTCGCGCCGAGTACGCACGCGAACCCGGAGCGTTTCTCGCCGCGCGCCGATCACGCGATTACCGTATCGCGAGCGTTCGATTGTCTCGAGACGGAACTGACCGGGGATATCGCCGTCATCGCGGATCCGGGCGATGCCATGTTCGGTGCGCTCGATTTGACAATCCACTCGCGGACGGAATTCCTGGGTTGCGCCTACTATGCGTCGCTCGGTTTCGCCGTGCCCGCGAGCATCGGGGTGCAAATGGCGCAACCGCAGTGGCGCCCGCTCGTGCTTGTCGGCGATGGCGCGTTCCAGATGACCGGTACCGAGATCAGCACCGCCGCGCGCTACGGACTCACTCCGATCGTGATCGTGCTCGATAACGCGGGATACGGCACCGAGCGCCCGATGCTGGACGGCCCCTTCAACGATGTCCAGCCATGGGCCGTGAGTGAGTTCACGCGTGTGATCGGCGCCGGCACGGGCTATTCCGTGGCGACGGAGACGGAGTTTCTCGCCGCCTTGCGCGCGGCGCTCGACGACCGCGAAAATCTCGCGATCATCCACGTCCACCTCGCCGCCGACGATTTTTCCCCGGCGCTGCGCCGTCTCACGAGTAATCTTCGCCAGCGCGTGTGAACCGGTGCGGCGATCCGCCGAAAAACGCAGCCTGTGAGTGCCGACCCCGCCGGGATATAATACCCGGTCAAGTTTCGGCAGATATAAGGAAGGCAGCATGCGTAAATACCTCCACATTGATCTGAACGATCAGGCAATTCGGGAAGAGACTTTCTCGGGCGAGCAGGTTGCGCGTGCGGGCCGTTATTTCATCGCGAAAACCCTGAACGAACTCGGCGCGGCGACGGTTGATCCGCTCGCGCCGGACAATCCGCTGATTTTTTCCGCCGGGCCATTTGCCGGCAGCAACTGGTCGAATGCCAACCGCACGAGCGTCGGCTGCAAGAGCCCGCTCACCGGGGGTATCAAGGAATCGAACTCCGGTGGCTCGTTCGGACTCGCGCTCGGACAACTGCACCTCGCCGGTTTCACGCTCTATGGGGCTTCGGATGAGTGGGTAGTCATCCACCTGCACAAGGACGGCAGCTATAGTTTCGATTCCGCCCAGGGCCTGCTCGGACTCGGCAATTTCGACTGCGCCCGCGAGCTCCACGAGCGCTACGGCAAAAAGGTATCGCTCGCGATTTGCGGGCCCGTCGGCGAACGGCTCGGGCTGCTTGCCGGAATCGCGATGAGCGATACGGACCAGCGTCCGGCGCGGCTTGCCGCGCGCGGCGGCGTTGGCGCCGTCATGGGCAGCAAGAAAGTCAAGGCCGTCGTCGTCGATCTGAACAAGTTCCCGACGTTCCACGATCGCAAGAAAGTCATACAGGGCGTGAAGAAATACGCGGAACTGCTCAAAGCGGACGCGGGGATCAACGCGCTGAAGGATTACGGTACGGCCATGATGGCCGATTACACGAACCATATCGGCGGATTGCCGGTGAATAATTTCAGCAGCGGTCAGCAGGTTGGCGGCGACGAAGGACCGCTGAAAATGGGTGGTGATTTCATCCGCGCGCAAAACATCGAACGCGGCGGCGAGCCCTCGCACGCGTGCATGCCCGGGTGTCTCATCGAATGCAGTAACGTCTATGCCGACGCGAATGGCGAGGAAATCGTCTCCCCGGTTGAATACGAAACGCTTGGACTGATGGGGACGAACTGCGGGATCACGGACCCCGACGACCTCGCGCGGCTCAATTTCGTCGCGAACGACCTCGGGATCGACACGATCGAAACCGGCGCGATGATGGGCGTCCTGCTCGACGCAGGTCTCGCGCAGTTCGGCGATGTCGCATTCCTCGGCTCCGTGCTCGGGGAAATCCGCAACGGCACCGAGAACGGCCTGCTGTGGGCCCAGGGCACGGCGCGCGTCGGTGAGCATTACAAGGTGGCGCGCACACCGGTGATCAAGAAGCAGGCGATCAGCGCCTACGATCCGCGGGTTATCGAGGTTACCGGAATTTCAATGATGGTCACCGCGCAGGGTGCGGACCATACGACGGGCAATGCGCCGAAGTATGAATGCAGCGGCAAGGGCGTCGACGAACTCGTCGATATCAGCATGGAAATGCAGACCTTGTGCGCGACGGCGGATTCACTGGGCCTGTGTGTGTTCGGGCGTACGGTCACGAACGAGCACATCGATTTCATCGTGGAATCGATCAACGACGCGCTGGGCACGTCGCTGGAACCGTCGTTCTTTCGCGAACTCGGCCGCGATACCCTGCGCCTCGAGAACGAGTTTAACCACGCCGCCGGTTTCAGCGAAGTCGACGATGAGCTGCCGGGATTCTTCTATGACGAAGCGCTGTATCCGAGCAATCAGGTAGCACGCTTTCACGCCCCGGAAGTGAACGCGTCGATCGCGCGCTGGTGGGATCAGCACGCAAGCTGAAGGGACGGGGGGCGGAGCGCAATCGTCCGCCCCCTCATCCGAACACCCCGCGCCACATCGCAACCCAGTAAATCGCGCAGGCGATGATCGTCAGTGCACCCCAGATTGCGAGCCAGCGCTGACCCGCACGCAGGCCGACCACAAAAAAACCGATCCCGATCGCAAACGTGAGCCAGACGGTAAACGAGACGAAATCCGTCGAGCCCGCGTACGCCCCTTCGACGGGAACTTCGCCAATTCGGTAGCGCATCGCCTAGTTCCCGGCGCCGGCTGGCTTGTAGGCAACGACTTCGATTTCGACGCGTGCGCCGGGCATCATCAGGGCCGAACACACGGTCGAGCGGGTCGGCGGATTGTCGCTGAAATGGCGCGCGTAGACCGCGTTGAAACCGGCGAAATCGTCGGTGTCGACGAGCCACACGGTGGCCTTGATGACGTCGCTCAAATCGCATCCGGCCAGCCCGAGGTTGTCGCGGATATTGACGATGCACTGCTCTGTTTGTGCCGCGATATCGTCGCCCGCCAGTTTGCCGTTGCCGTCGAGCGCGAGCTGTCCGGACAGAAACACGAAGTCCCCCGCACGCACTGCTTTCGACAACGGCAGCCGGGTGCCGTTGCCGAGGGTCAATTGGCCGCCGATGATAGTGTGATCCATAGCATTTCTCTCAGGAAGCGGTTCGTTGCGCTTCGTGTCGTGCGATCTTGTGCAACCCTGCTGTCAGCAAGGGCAACGTGAACACAAAAAAGAAGCCCCACGCGAGGCCACCGTAACCGCGCGCGACGAGTGCCACGAGACCGAGGTGTGACAGCACGAGACTGCACAACAGCACAAACCCCGCGACGAGTGCGTGGAATGCGGGCGACAGCGCGCGCGCGCGGTGCTCAAGGTACCAGCCGTCGAGCCGTTCATTCAATCCCTGCAGCACGCCGACTCCGGTCTGCACGATCGTGGCGAATAAAATGATGACATACAGCGGCGCCGCTGCCGGCATAAACCGTTCGATCATCGCGTATGTCGGCAGGGCTTCGTCGAGCAGCTGCGGACCGCCGGCAACGAATGTCAGATGAAACAGGGTGGCGGGCAGCACGCCGAACACGGCCGCGAGCGCGCCGGCCCACAATGCGCTCGCCCGGTCGGGGAGATCGCGCGCACTGTACAGCAGCACCGGGATCAGGGCGCTGTTGTACACCGCGAATTTCGTTCCGCTGAGCCACCACCCCGGCGCGACGGAGCCGGCATTCACGTGCTGCCACAGCGCCGTATTCTCGTCGAAAAAGATCGCGGTGCTATAGGCCAGCAAACCCGTGAGCAACACGATTGCGCCGGCGCCGAGGGTTCGTTCCACGATGCTGCGGCCGAAAAAATTCAGGATGACGACGCAGACGAAAAGTATCGCGATGCCAACGGCGGACGGCACGGCGAGCGCATCCGTGAGTACCTTACCGGCGGCGGCACCGGTAACCGCGAGGATGATGATCAACAGCACCGCGAACATGAGTTCGTAGGCGATCCAGGCGGGGCCGAGCAGGGCACGCAGAAACTGGCGGTAGTCCCAGGCGGCGAACACGCGTGCGAATTCGAAGCTCGCGGCGAGCACGACCCCGAAACTCACGCCCGCGGTGGCGATGGCAAGCAGGCCGCCGAGCGCGCCATAGGCGGAAATAAACTCGACGACCTCGCGCCCGGTGCCATAGGCACCGCCAACGATAACCGACTGGAACACCGCGGCCGGTACGACAATGGCGCGGATCCTGTTCATGCGTAACCGCCCGCGATTTCCGTTCGGCCGCGCATGGCGGCGGATGCCGCGTGTATGGCCGGTATGCGGCGTTGCCGGCGGAACAGATTCGCGGTCCGGCGCCGCGATTCGCAGTCGTTCAAATCGACCACAGGCCCGCGTATCGCCGTTTCCGTCGCGGTTTCGCTTGACTTCGACCGGACCATCCACGAGGCTCCGCAGTCGCAGCAGGCGGCCCGGGGCTCGCCGCATCGTTCAATCGCCGAGCGGCGATTCTCAATCTGCAAAAGGGGAGCAGAACTATGGCGGGACTCCTGTCCAAGGAACGTATCGTTGCCGAACCGGGCTTCAATCGCTGGCTCATCGCACCGGCAGCCCTCGGGATCCACCTGTGCATCGGTTCCGTGTACGCGTGGAGCCTGTTCAATCCGGCGCTCGTCAAACGCATCGGGGTGGTTACGAGTGCCGCGGATGACTGGTCGCTCAAGAGCGTCGTCTGGATCTTCACGGTGGCGATCGTCTTTCTCGGACTGTCCGCGGCGATCGCGGGCAAATGGCTCGAAGAAGTCGGGCCGCGCATGGTCGGCGTCGTCGCGGCAACGTGCTGGGGTGGCGGCTTCATCATCGGTGGTTTTGGCATCGTCACCGGGCAATTATGGCTCGTTTATCTGGGTTACGGCGTGATCGGCGGCTGCGGCCTCGGCCTCGGTTACGTGTCACCGGTGAGCACCCTGATCCGCTGGTTTCCGGACCGCCGGGGAATGGCGACCGGAATCGCCATCATGGGCTTCGGTGGCGGCGCGATGCTCGGCAAACCGATGATCGACGGCTTTCTCGAATTCTACTATCGCACGCCGCAATTCCTCGGTGACGCGGGGACGCTGGAACTCGTGACCGAGGGTGGCCGCCGGCTCGCCGAGGTCGCCGGAGAATTACGTGAAGTCGTCGTGATCGGCGCGAACGACGTTGCCGGCATGCTCGTGCCGGGGCCGGAGGGGGTCTATCTCGTTGGTACGGGTACGGTCGGCGCCGCGCAGACGTTCTTCACCCTCGGCGGCATTTATTTCTGCGTGATGATGATCGCGGCGTTCGCCTACCGGGTCCCCGCGCAGGGCTGGAAGCCGCAGGGCTACGTGGTGCCCGCGGACGGTGAGCACGGGAAAATGATCACGCAGAACGACGTCGATATCGATCAGGCACTGAGGACGCCGCAGTTCTATCAGTTGTGGATCGTCCTGTGCTTCAACGTGACCGCGGGTATCGGCGTACTCGCGGTGGCGAAAACAATGATGACGGAAATCTTCGGGACGACGCTGCCGGACATTGTCGATCTGAAATTCGCGGCGACCTACGTGTTGATGATCAGCCTGTTCAACATGCTCGGGCGGTTCTTCTGGGCGAGTGCGTCCGACTTCATCGGCCGCAAGAACACCTACCACATCTTTTTCGCGCTCGGCATCGCGCTGTACTGTTCGATACCATTCTTCGCCCAGCGCGTGAGCGCCGATCCGGCGGTCGTGTGGCTCGTCGGCTTCTATGCCGCGACGATGCTGATATTTACGATGTATGGCGGCGGATTCGCGACGATACCGGCCTATCTCGCCGATATTTTCGGTACGCGTTATGTCGGCGGGATCCACGGGCGCCTGCTCACGGCCTGGAGTACGGCCGGTGTGCTCGGCCCGCTCGCGATCACGACGCTGCGCGAAAGCGCGGTGGCCGACGCGATCCGTGATCTCGTCGGCGCGATCGAACCGGCGACGTTCGCGGCGACTTTCGGCGCGGGCATCGACGAACTCGACACCCTCGTCGCGGCGAAAACCGTCACGATCGCGAAACTGATGGAAATCGCACCGCCGGGAACGGTCGATCCAACGTCCGGTCTCTACAACGGGACGATGTATCTGATGGCGGTGCTGTTATTCGTCGCGCTGCTCGCGAACGCATTCATGCGGCCCGTCCACCCGAAACACCATATGGCGGACTGAACGGCGGCCGACCGCGCGCTAGCGCATGTGCGTGCGCGGCACGACAACCCGGCGGTTCGTCTGCAGCGAGCGGATGACCCGGTTCATCGACTGGGTTGTACGCATTTGGCGCGGTGGCGACGGCGGGCTCATCGCGTCCGGTATTTCCGTGCCCCAACCGGCCTTGTCGATCTCGACCTTGCCGAACTCGTTCGACACCTCGATCGCATTCGAGGCGCCGGCGTCTTCCTGTGCGAGCAGGATGATGGTGGCACTGTCGCCCTCGACTTCCGCCGCGAAGTGCGTACCGCGGATCCCGATCGTGGCGACTTTCGTCTTGAAACGCACGCTGCCCGGCCGGCGTTTCGCCAGCAGGCCGGTAAACGCGCGAACGGTCCCGCGCAGGATCGACATCGAGAAGCTTTCCGGTTCCGCCGCCGGCGCGGCGTCGGACTCCGCGGTCTTGCGGTAGGCGTAGTTGTCGACGTTCACGATCGTACTGGCACCGAGTGAGATCGTCGTGCCGTCGGTAAATTTGAACTCGAGCTCCGAATCCCGCCCGGTGATGACGCGTTCACCCTGAAACAGCTGGTCGTTTTTCCTGAGCGTTCTCATCGCGCCGCCGGTGATCGCGGCGAACGCCTTGCCGTCGAGTTCCGTTACGTTCGCGACCGCGGATTCCACGGCGAGCGCGTCGAAACCGCACAGCAGCGCGGCGAATAACAGTAGTCCGTGTAGCGTGGCGGAAGTTCGGTTGCCTGGTTTCATGTCGCCGCTCCTGATTCGATCAATAATGAGAACCCGTCGCCGAGGCCGAGTTCCTACCCGATCCATGATAGCCCAAGCCCGCAGGTCCGGGACACGTATTGCCGGACTCGCACTCGCCATAATCCTCGCGGCAGGCTGCGGATCGCCCGCTACCCGGTTCGATCGCGCCGCGGAAGAACGCGGGCTCGCGCGCGCCGATACGCACGTGCCGATGTTTCGCAAGGGCGCGTTCGTCGACGGTGAGCCGATCCATATCTACCTCGACGGCGACGGAACGCCGGTATCCGGGAGTGGCCGCATTGCCCTGGACCCGACGTCACGCGACCGCCTCACACTCGATCTGATGGCCGTCGATCCGGCGGCCGGCGTGCTCGTCGGGCGACCGTGCTATCACGGGAAGCCGCGGGCTTGTGATACCGCCATGTGGACGACCGCGCGCTATTCCGACGCCGTCGTCGACCCGATCGTTGAAGCCGTCGACGACATTACGCGAACCTACCCGCATTCGCCGATCGTGCTCGTCGGGTACAGCGGCGGCGGCACCCTGGCGATGCTCGCCGCGCCGCGCCTGCGCCGCATCGATGCGGTGGTAACGATCGCGGGTAATCTCGATACGGCCGCATGGACCCGGTATCACGGTTACGGCCCGCTCACGCAGTCACGCAACCCGGCCGCGGAACCGCCCCTGTCACCGGCTATCCGGCAGCTACATCTGTTTGGCGCGGAAGATACGAATGTGCCGGTCGCGGTCGCACAGGCGACGCTCGAGCGTCAGCCACCCGCGGCGCTGGACGTGGAAGTGGTTGCGGGCTACGACCATCGTTGCTGCTGGCCGGAAATCTGGGCCGCGAAACTCGCGGAATTGTCGCGCCGGACGAGTGCCGGCGCGACGGGAGAAAACTAGGCGATCGCCGGCTCAGAAACCGACGCGCACACCCACTTCAAACGCATGGACTTCGAGGTCTTCGTACCCGAACAGGCCCTGGTAGCGGAAGAAGCCCGTCATGCTGTCGGTGAGCACCGCGGTCATCGCGGCGCCGACGTTGAAGAAGTTGCGGTCCGGCCGATCCGTCAGTAGCGCAAACGTCGTGCCCGAGGTGTCGGCGAGGAAGCGGCCCGTAATCGGGTCGTTGTTGTTCTTGAACTCGTGCACGTATTCGACGCTCACCTGCGGGAAGTAGCGTTCTCCCCATTGTGTCGTCGCGCTTGCACCGAGCGTCATCATGAGGGAATCGAAGTCCTGGTCGTCGATTTGCAGCGCGAGGCCGGAGCCGAGTGCCGTCGTTTGCGCCATACGCTCGTTGAAGCCGTCGATCTCGATATTCGCGTAGTCAATGCGGCCATACGGGCTCAGCGTCCACGCATCGAGGAAGTAATTGCGCCCCGCGGTGACGCTGACCGAGAACTCTTCGCTTTCGGTGCTCGACAACGCGGCGTTCGAAATCGTGTTCGAGCCGGCGCCGAGGCCGGTGCCCGGGCCGCCGATCGTGTAGATCACGTTACGCGTCTGGTCGTGATCGTTTTCGGTGTAGCCGGCCATCGCGTCGATGTACCAGTTTTCGTTCGGGTACAGCGACCAGTACGCAAAGTAGCTGTAGGAATCCGATTCGAGATCGCCGCCGTTCGCATCGATATCCGCGTCGGAATCCTTGTAGCCGAACGCGAAACCGAGCACGAAGCGATCGGAGAACGTGTAGTCGATCCCGGCGGTAACACCGAAGTCATCGGACGTGAAACCGGATTCGCGCGACGTCGAGTCGCGATCGGAGGTGACGTACAGCCCGTTGACGAAAAAGCCCCACGGGGAACTCATGCCGTCGCCGGCGGCACCGGTCGACCAGTTGAAGCCACTCGAATTCCTGAACACGAGGCCGCCACCACCGCCGCCGCGCAGGCTCGACAGGCGATCGCCGATGTTGTCGATCTGCGCGCTGCCGGAATCGACCTGCGAGGACGCAATGACGGCGTCTTCTTCCGGCGCCATTGCCTGTAACGCGTCATTCGACGTCGGGTTGTCGCTGAGCGCGCCGCCGGCCACTTCGTTACAACGCGCCTGGAAATCCGCATCGTTGATGACCGTGCCGCTCGGGCAGATCTGGCCGATCACGAATCCGATCGATGCCTGTGGTTCGTTCTCGGAGATACCGACGAGCGTATCGCTGACGAGTTTTTCGACCGGCCCGGGTTCAAACGACTGGCCGGGCTCCGTTGCCATGGCCGCGGGTGCAAACGCGAAAAGCGCCGCGCCGGTGACCAACAAGATCGTTGCAAAATTGCCAATTAGTCGTTTCATCGTGTGCTCCTGGCGGAATGCTGCACTTGTAGTGTCGCGCAGTTCTCCATGGTTTTCAGAGGAATAGTTGCAGAATTTCCGGAATCATATCATTGTTATACGGCGTCCGTTAGTTGCATTAATGCAACATTTTGATCGTCGGGCCGGCCGGGTTCAGGCGTCAGGTCGCAGCGTCCGTGCTGGATCCGTAGCGGCCGTACGCCGGATTTCCTGATGCTCAGAATGATCCGGCTGGACCGGGATGCACGTACGCGGCACCGCCCGCGATCCGTACGGTCTTTAACCCCCGTCTGACGGCCCGTGTGGCGCCGCGACGGGACATCGGCAAGGGGAACAGATTCAGTGTTGAATTTATTACGGGATTTCGGGGCTGCCCTGACGGATTTCACGGAACGCTGGGTGCCGGATTCCTGGGTGATCTGCATGATGCTGACGGCCGTCGCGATCGTGTTGTGCATTTTCGGCGCGGACGCGAGTGTCGAGGAAACCGTGCTCGCATGGGGTCAGGGCAACTGGCGCCTGCTGACCCTGGCGATGCAATTCACGATTGCCATGGTCGCCGCCCATGCGGTCGTCGCCTCGCGACCGGTCTACCGCCTGTTCGACTGGCTCGCGTCCCTGCCGAATCCGGACAAGCCGGTGCAGGCATTGCTCGTGGTCGGTATTTTCTCCCTGATCACGGGTTATCTGAACTGGGCCGTATGCCTGATTTCCTGCGCGCTGTTTACCCCGTTCGTGCTGAAGCGCAATCCGCACACCGATGTGCGGGTGCTGATCGCCGCCGCCTACCTCGGCATCGGCACCGTGTGGCACGGCGGTCTGTCGGGGTCCGCACCGCTGATCCTCGCAACCCCGGACAATCCGCTGCTGAATCCGACCGACATGGCGCCGGTCGTCGATCGTATTTATCCCGTCACCGAGACGCTGTTCAATACGTACAACATCGTGATCATCACGGTTATCGGTCTCGTCGCGCTCGCCACCGTGTGTCTGCTGCATCCGCGTAAAAACGTGCGCACGCTCAGCGCGGCGCAAATCGAGGCGATCCTGCCGGCGCCGCCACCCGTGGATCCGGCGCCGCGGACGCCGGCGGAATTCATCGATCAGTTTCGCGGCTGGGTGTGGCTGGCCATCGTTTTGCTCGCGTATCCGCTCGGCCATTCGATCGTGGAAAACGGCTTCGGTACGAGCTGGACGATCAACGCCTACAACGTCACGTTTCTCGTGCTCGCGCTCGCGCTGCATGGCAAACCGCTGCCGTTCCTGCGTGCCTGCCGCGCCGGGGTCGACTCGGCGTGGGGAATTATCGTGCAGTTCCCGTTCTATGCCGGGATATTCGGCCTGCTCCAGTTTACCGGGCTCGGTAAATGGCTCGGCACGCTGTTCGCGGATCTCGCGACGACGACAACCTACCCGTTCATCGTGTACGTGTACTCGGGCTTCATGAACCTGTTCGTGCCGTCCGCCGGTTCAAAGTGGATGATCGAGGCGCCGTTCCTGATCCCGGCCGGCGAAATCCTCGATGTTTCCGTCGTGACGATAACGCTTGCCTACGCCTACGGCGATTCGCTGACGAACCTGATTCAGCCGTTTTTCGCGATCCCGATCCTCGCGGTCACCCGCATGCGCTTCGGTGACGTCGTCGGCTACACCCTGCTCGTCGCGATGGCCGTTTTCGTCGTCACGACAATCGCGATTTTCCTGTTGCCAACGAACCTGTAGGAACAGCGGGATCCGGAATCTCAGGCGAGTTCCGCGCGCCGCGCCGTGGTTGCCGCGTGGTCGACCGCGAGCGAGTCGTCGTCGACCGTGCCGGTGAACACGACGCCATACACATCGCGCGCGCGCTCGGCGGTTTCCCAGCGTTCGAGCACGTCTTTGCGCACGCGTTCCGGGTCGCGTTCGAGCGGTGAGCCGTAACCGCCGCCGCCGGCGTCCACGCCACGCACCCATTCGCCCGGATCGAGGTGGCATTCGACCACCCCGGGCAATTTCTCTTCGCTGCCGTCCCTGTGCACCTTGAACGTCGAGGCGGGAGGCCCGGCGTGCCCGCCGCGCACGCCCTGCGGCGGGTTGACCTGTGCGTCGCAGGAGATCACGACGGTCATCGGATCATTGCGCGGCCCGTAGACGACCTCCGCGCCCGGTGAGCCGCGAAAACGTCCCGCGCCGCCGCCGCCGGTAACGACACGCATCGATTTGAACAGCATCGGGTATTTCGACTCGTCAACCTCGACGCTGCCGCGATACATGAGTCCGCCGACGACGGGCAGGCCATAGTTGAGCCAGCCGTCCGTCGTCGGGGTGCCCGGACCACCGTTCGCAATCACCCATTCCTGATTGATATACGGACCGTTGCGGCGCGAATCGTGGCCGGAAATCACCCCGGCGCCCGCACCCATGCCCATCGCGCCCTCCGCGAGCCCGTGGCCGTCGCCAATCGCCGCGAACGCCGCCTGCGTCGTGTTGACGATGCGATCGGCGATGTTCGTCGTCGCCATCGAGCAGCTGAACGGAAACTTCGGGATCCCGGTGATACAGCCTTCGCGCAGCTTTACCGTCACGCGGGAAAAGCTGCCGAAGTTGTGCGGTACATCGTGGTCGAGGCAGTTGAACACGCCGGCCATCGCATTGCTCGTTGCGCAGGCGACGGACTGGTTCAGACCGAATGCCTTGTTGTCTTCATTGTGCGTCAGGTCGACTTCGATGCGACCTTCCGTGGCATCGACGGCAACGTCGACCCGGATATCGAGGCCGTCCGGCAATACCGGCGGATACGGGTCGTAATGACCGACGTTTTTCAGCGTGCCGTTTGGCAGCTTCTTGATCGCCTCGGCCATGCGGCGCTCGGAATAGGCAAACCATTCTGTGATGAACTGCCGGATCGTTTCCATACCGTAACGCTCGACGAGTTCCGTCAGGCGGCGCTCACCGATCCGCGCCGCGCCTATCGTTGCGAGGTAGTCGCCGTACCATTGTTCGGGCACCCGGATCCGCCGCTTGCACATGCGAATGATGTCGTCGACGTCCCGGTAGTCTTTCTGTACGCGAACACAGGGGAAAATCAGCGCGCCTTCCTCGTAGATATCGCGAGCGTAGGCGTGATACGTACTCGGTATCGAGTTGCCGCAATCCGCCTGATGCGCTTTCGCGCAGGTCGTGAACAGGTGTTCGCCGTTCACGATCACCGGCGCCATGATCATGTGATCGGCCGGGTGGGTGTTGCCGAGGTAGGGGTCGTTGTGCAGGAACGCGTCCCCCGGGGCGAGGTCGTCATGCAGATCGCACATCGCCTGGGTCTGCAGCGAACTGCCGAAGATGTGCACGGGCAGACCTTCGCCGGGGCACAGCATGCGGTTGTCGCCGGTGACGATCGAGCAGGAAAAATCGCGCACCACCGCGAGAACGGCGGAACGCGCCGTGCGCAGCAGCGTATTCGACATTTCGCGCACGATCGCGTTGAGGCGATTCGCGAGCACGGCCATGAGGATCGGATCGATCTCGGTGTGTGCGACGTTCGATTCTGCCTTGTTCATATTTGTGCCTCCTCGGGTGGGGTGAGGATGTAGCGGCCACCGGCACTCACGCGCGCGGTAGAGCCCGGGTAGACGACGAGCGTCGAAGTCGGCTCTTCGATGATCGCGGGACCGGCAATCACGCTGCCGATATCGAGCTGTGCGCCGAGATAAATGGCGGTGTCGACGAGACCGTCGGCGAAATAGGCCTGGCGATGACGGGACGCGGACGCTGCCTGTTCGGCCGGTTTGCGTGCGGGCTCGAGTGACGGCGCATTCACCGTTGCGATCAGTCGGCCGCGCCAGTTCAGACATTCAACCGCCTGGCCGGCATCCGTCACCGCGAACACGCGTTCATGGACGCGATGGAATTCAGCGACGAGCGCGTCCACATCGGCCTCATCGCTGAACGAATTGCCCGCGACCGGGATCTCGAGTTCCCAAACCTGGAAGCGATAGCGTGCCTCGACGAAATAGCGCTTTTCGATATTGTCGAAACCGCGCTCGCGCAGGCGCGCGGCAAATTCGTCGAGGTTCGCATCGATCGTGGCGAGTGCCGCATTGACCCCGTCGTAGTCGAACGCTTCGGAATGCGTCAGTCGACTTGCGCCCGCTTCCGTGATGATGTCCGAGAACTGCATGCCCGAGGCGCTCAGCGCCCCGGCCGTACGCGGCATGAGTACGGTCTTGCAGCCGAGTTCCGCCGCGATCGGTACGATGTTGAGACCACCGGCGCCACCGCCGGCGACGAGCGTGGAGTCGCTCGGATTGATGCCTTCGTTGATCGTCAGTTCTTTAATCGCCTGGATCATGTTCTCGTTCGCGACCGCCATGACGGCATAGGCGGCACGTTCGACGGATTCGCCGAGCCTCTCGGCGAGACCGCCAAGCGCCGTGCGTGCCGCGGCCTCATCGAGGTGCATGCGCCCGCCGAGAAAATGCGCCGGATCGATATACCCGAGCACGACCGCGGCGTCCGTTACGGTCGGTTCGGTACCCCCGCGCCCGTAGCACGCGGGGCCCGGTTCAGAACCGGCCGAGTGGGGCCCGACGCGCAACAAGCCGCCCGGATCCACCCAGGCAATCGACCCGCCACCGGCGCCGATGCTGTGCACCGCAACCGATGCCATGCCGAGATTGTCGCCGACCCATTGCGGACCGAGCCAGGTATCGCGCGAAAACTCGACGAGGCCGTCGCGCACGAGACTCACGTCGAACGTCGTGCCGCCGGCATCGCAAATGATCACATCGTTGTCGAGTTGTTCGGCCTCGACGTAGGCCAGTCCGGCGACCGGCGCCATCGCGGGTCCTGATTTAACGAGAAAAATCGGGCGCTGGACGACGTCGCGCAAATGCATCACACCGCCGAACGACGTGCTGACGAGGACATCGTTCGTGTAACCCGCGGCTTTGATATCCGCTTCGAGCGTGAGCAGGTATTCCTGCATCATCGGTTTCAACGAGGCGTCGATCGCGGTCGACGACGCGCGGCGATATTCGCGCAGGATCGGGTTCAGTTGATGCGACAGCGTGAACGGCGTGCCTGGCAGGATTTCCTCGATCAGTTCACCGACCCGCAGTTCGTGCACCGGATTCGCGATCGACCACAACAGACACACGCCGATCGCCTCGATGTGCTTGTCCGGCAGGCTCTCGAGCAGGGCGCGTACGGCGGTTTCGTCGAGCGCGGTTTCGATGCCGCCCTCGGCATTGATGCGTTCCGGCACCTCGAACGTGTAACGGCGCGGAATGTACGGGTCGGGATATTCAACCTGCAGGTTGTGCGGTTCGGCCTTGCCGCCTTCTTTCAGCAGCAGGATGTCCGGGAATCCCGCGGTGGTGAGAAACGCCGTGCGCGCGATTTTCCGCTCGACGATGCCGTTCGTCGCCCGCGTCGTGCCGTAGACGAACAGGCTCGCATCGGCAATCAGCGCTTCGGCGGTAATGCCGATTTCTTCCGCCGCGACCTTGAGGCCTGCTTCGATACTCGCGAACGCCCGCTTTTTATCGGTCAGGGCCTTGCCGACCGTGAAACGGCCGTCGGTGTCGGTAACGACGACATCGGTGAATGTACCCCCGGTGTCGACGGAAATTCGATAGGGCATGTGGTTCAGATCCTTCGTGCTGGTTGGTCCGGAGCGTCGCAGGCGCCCGTTGACGACGCCTCCGATTATTGCGCCTTATTCCCGTGAAATCTAATCCGCGCCGGTTCGCCGCGCCTCACCAGCCGCCGCCACCGCCGCCACCACCACCACCGCCGGAAAATCCGCCGCCACCGCCGCCGGAAGAGGACCCCGGCGGGGCGGACGATGCGGCCACGGCGCCACTGAAGGCGCTGCCGAGCGAGGTGGAAAATGATGTCAGCCGGTTCGGCTGCCAGTGCGAACCGTGATACCACGTCGGCGCATAGCCGTCGTGCGCGGCGGCCGCGGCGATGATTTCGCTGAACTGCTCGGCCCACTGTGCCTCGATGCCGAGCGCGACGGCGATCGGTAAATAACGCTCGAACAGCGCCGGTGTGCGTCCTTCGGGGTAACGATAATCGAGCTCGTGTTTCTCGGCGATTTCGACGTAGCGTTTAAAACCCTCGACCTCGTCGATCAGCCGCCGTCCGAGCAGGGTGGGTGCTTTCAGCCAGTGGAAGAACGCGAAATTCGTCAGCAGGACGACGGCGCAGAACAGCAGGGGCAGGGTCGCGCCGGTTTCCATGATGGGCACGATGACAACCACGCCGGCAATCACGAACGGCACCATGAACAACAAGCGGAACCCGGAGCTCAAACGCGTGGCGACGCCGTGGCCATGGCGCAGGTGGATCCATGCCCGGTAGACGCCAAACCCTGTCGCGGTCCACCAGATCCCCGACCACAGCGCGAAAAAGCCGGCACTCGCCACATCGACCGTCGTCCTCGCAAGCACCATCGTAACGACAATGACGACGAGGCTGATCGCGATGCCGACGAAAAACGGCTTGCGGTTCGTGACGAAATACTTCGTCTCGTAATCCATGCTGAGCGCCTGCTCATGCTTGTCGAGTGCTTCCTTGAATCTTGCATGTTCACCGTTATGCAGCCGAATACGCTCACCGGTGCCGAACAGGGCCGCGGCGAGGCGCCGTTCTCCCGGCGCCATGGCTACCGTCGCGCCGGTCCTGGCGAGCGAGTATTCGCCGTCGTCGTCTTCGATCGTGAGATAACCTTTCACCGCGAGGTTCAGGATGGCGGCGGTAAAACACTTGTTGTCGTAGCCCATTTCGGCGATGTAACGCATCGACGCGGGGGAATAACCCGGCGGCGGCTCGTAGCGGGCGATGATCACACCCGGTTCGGGGTCACGGCCGACTCTGGCCCACACGATGATGTAGTAGGTGAGCAATAGCGCGAACCCGCCGAGCCCGGCGATCAGGTGTGCGTTGTCCCGCAGCGCCGCGGCGAAGCGTTCGGCGCGGGTTGGCTCGGCGACGATCCCTTTCGGCCACGTCACGACGATCGTGAGACCCTCACGCGCGCCGAGTGGCCGCGTGGTCCGGAACGTCACCTGACCCGGCGACGCGATCGTCGCCGAAGCATCGAAATCCCTCGAACCGAGGGCGCCGGTATAGGCCCGAGTTTCGAGTTTGTCCGACGACACCGGCGCCGGTAGCGTCACGGTCGCGCTGGCCTCGTCGATTGGAAATACCCATTCGTTGCCCGTCACGTTCCAGTACAACTCGTCGTGGGCGGCGAAGAACCCGAGTTGCCGATCCGTTTTGTAGGTGATTTCCCAGGTGTGTAGCCCGTGCGGGACCTGCCGGGATTCGCGGCCGATGTAAACGCGTATACCCTTGTCGATCGTTTGGGTGTGATACGGCTCCGGTGCGCCGTCACGGCGGATCCGGATCACCTCGAAACCGACGCGCAGACGGTTGCCGTGGCGGTCGCGGTAGTCCGTGGGGAAATCCCGGTAGATCCCGCGTTTAATCTGTTTGCCCTCGGCGGTGGCCGTGATCGTCTCGGTCACGATCATGCTGCCATCGGCATGGACGGCGATGTCACTGTCGAACGTCCGGATCCGTTCGTCGGCGCGAGCCGTCAGCGACAGCGGCGCGGCGATGAATACGCTGAACAGTAAGGCGAGGCGCACGGCAGGGCGCGCGCTATTCGACGGCGGGTTCATAGTCGAAAAACGTCGCGGGTGTGAATCCGAACGCGCGCGCGACGAGCGAATCGGGAAACGAGTCGACCCGGATATTCAGGTTGTTGACGGCGCCGTTGTAATAGCGGCGCGCATACTGAATGTGCTGTTCGACGTCGGTGAGATTGCGCTGCAGATCGAGAAACGATTCGCTCGCCTTCAGATCGGGATAGGCTTCGGCGACGGCAAGGAGTTTCGTCACTTGCGCCGACAATCCGTTTTCCACCGCGCCGATCGCGGTCGGGTCCGCGCCGGCGTTGGCGCGCAGTTCCGTCACGGCCGACAGGGTCGCGGATTCGAATGCGGCGTATTGCTGCACGGCCGCGACGAGTTTCGGGATCAGATCGTGACGCCGTTTCAGTTGCACATCGATATCGCTCCAGGCCGTCTGTACGCGCGTGCGGTCACGCACGAGCCGGTTGTAGGCGAACACGACCCAGGCGCCGATTGCCGCGACGATTGCCATCGTAATTGTCATAACCGTACTGTCATCGCGGTTTCCGTCGCATCCCCGTCAGCAGATTCTAGCAAGTCGCGCGACGCTGCAATGCATCAGCGTGACGTATCGATTCGGCGAGCGTTCGGTGTAGACTGCCGGAAACAAAAAATTGCCGTCAACGGCATCCGATCTCGAGCGACGGGAGAAACACATGCAAGCGAGTAAGGAACGGATCCTCACCACCCATGTCGGCAGCCTGCCACGCGAACGCGAACTCGCCGACCTGCTGATCGCCGATGAAGCCGGGCAAACGATCGACCGTGATCGGCTCGACGAACTCGCGGCGGCCGGGGTCGCACACTGTGTGGCGATGCAAATCGATGCCGGGGTCGACATCATCAACGACGGTGAACAGCCGCGGGTGGGATTCCAGACGTATGTCGGCCAGCGGCTCGAGGGTTTCGACGGCGTGAGTGAACGCGATCCGTTCCGCGATTTCGCCGATCATCCCGATTTCGCCGAAATCTGGGCGAAACGCGGCATGGTCATGTCGAAAGTGTTCGACGCACCGGCGGCGACCCGCGAAATACGCTACCGCGATCTCGCGCCGGCGGTACGCGAATGCGACCTGTTCGATTCCGTACTGAGCCAACACGCGGGCCAGTACACGGAACCTTTCATGACCGCCGCCTCGCCGGGCATCGTCTGCACCACGATGCGCAACGGCGGCTTCTACGACTCACATGAGTCCTATGTCCGTGCGGTCGCGCGCGAAATGAAACAGGAGTATGAGCTGATCCACGATCGCGGTTACCTGTTGCAGCTCGATTGCCCCGATCTCGCGATGGAATGGCACGGTATGTTCCAGCACGGCACGCTGAAAGACTTTCAGGATGCCATCGCGATTCATATCGACGCGATCAACGAAGCCTGCGTGAATATTCCGAAAGACCGGATCCGGCTGCACGTGTGCTGGGGCAATTACGATGGCCCGCACGACCATGACGTGCCGATGGCCGATATCCTGCCGGTCATCCGCAATGCGAACGTCGGCGCGTTTTCGCTCGAGTTCGCGAACCCGCGGCACCAGCACGAATACGCGACGCTGAAACAGAACCCGCTGCCGGACGATACATTGTTGCTCGCCGGCGTGATCGATTCGACGGTGAACTACATCGAGCACCCGCAGGTGATCTGCAACCGGATCCTCGAAGCGGTCGACGCCGTCGGCGACAAGGAGCGCGTGATCGCCGGAGTCGACTGCGGCTTCGGCACGTTCGCCGGCTGGGAAATGGTTGCCGCCTCGGTCGTGTGGAAGAAGTTCGAAGCGCTGGCCGAGGGCGCGCGGCTGGCTTCGGCGAAACTCTGGTGAGTATCGATCTGCTGCGATCGAGAATCGCATCAGACCCCGCATTTCACGCGCTGCAACGCCGTCGGGACCGCTTCAATGCGGCGCTGACCGCGCTCGCGCTCGGGATGTTTTTCGCCTTCATACTGACGATCGCGTTCTGGCCCGGGTGGCTCGCGGTTCCGCTCGGAACCGGTACCGTTATCACGCGCGCGATTCCGATCGGGTTCGGTGTGATCGTCATGAGCCTCGTGCTCATTGCGTTTTACGTCTACATGGCGAACCGGACGTTCGATCCGGCGCAGCGCGAAATCGTCCGGCGCGCGACGGCGGGGTCGGACGCCGGCGCGGACGACCCGCCGGTCTGATCGCATGCATGAGCGTCACTCGTCCGCGGCGATGAAGTCGCGCCGCACAACACGGCGCCTGCGCGTCCCCGCCTGCATCACGTTATTGCTCCTGCCCGGCCTCGCTGCCGCGGCGGAACGCGGCGTGAACGTCACCGCCGTGTCGATGTTCCTCGTGTTCGTCGCCGTCACGCTCGGCATTACTTACTGGGCCGCCCGTCGCACGCGCACGTCACAGGATTTCTACGCCGCCGGGCGTTCCGTCACGGGGTTTCAGAACGGCCTCGCGATCGCCGGTGACTTCATGTCCGCCGCCTCGCTGCTCGGGGTGGCCGGGCTCATTTTCATGAGCGGTTACGACGGTCTGATCTACGCGATCGGTGGCATCGCGGGCTGGCCCGTGATCATGTTCCTGCTGGCCGAGCGCCTGCGTAACCTCGGCAAGTACACGTTCACCGATGCCGTTGCGCTGCGTCTCGACGCCGTACCGATCCGGGTCCTGTCCGCGTGCGGCACCCTCGTCGCCGTGATCCTGTATCTGATCGCGCAAATGGTGGGTGCCGGCAAGCTCGTCGAAATTCTGTTCGGCGTGCCTTACGAGGGCGCGGTTGTCGCCGTGGGGGTGCTCATGATCACCTACGTGACGTTCGGCGGCATGATCGCGACAACGTGGGTGCAGATCATCAAGGCGACCCTGCTCCTGCTCGGTGCGACGGTGTTGTCGGTCCTCGTCATGGCGCAGGTCGATTTCTCGGTCGAAAAACTGTTTCGCCAGGCCGTCGCGGTGCATGAGAAGGGGCGCGCGATCATGGGGCCGGGGGGACTCGTGTCCGATCCGGTATCGGCGATTTCGCTCGGCCTCGCGCTCGTGTTCGGCACCGCCGGTCTGCCGCACGTGCTCATGCGTTTTTTCACCGTACCGAATGCCCACGAAGCCCGACGCTCGGTGATCTTTGCGTCCGGCTTCATCGGCTATTTCTACATGCTCGTGTTCATCATCGGGTTCGGCGCGATTGCGCTTGTCGTCGGCCAGCCGGCGTATTTCGACGCCGACACCGGGAAGCTGCTCGGGGGCAACAACATGGCCGCGATCCATCTCGCCCAGGCGGTCGCCGGCAATTTATTTCTCGGGTTTATTTCCGCCGTCGCGTTCGCGACGATCCTCGCGGTTGTCTCCGGCCTGACGCTGTCGGGTGCGTCGGCGATATCGCATGACATTTATGTCAACGTCATTTGCCATGGCAAGGCGTCGGAGGCCGATATCGTGCGCCTGTCGCGGATCGCGACGCTGGCGCTCGGCGTGATCGCGGTAGCGCTCGGCATCGCGTTCGAGCAACAAAACGTCGCCTACATGGTGGTGCTCGCGTTTGCGGTGGCGGCGAGTGTGAATTTCCCGATCCTGTTGCTGTCGATGTACTGGCGACGCCTGACGACGTTCGGCGCCGTCACGGGCGGGGCGATTGGCCTGGCGACGGCGGTTGCCTGCATGGTGCTCGGACCTGCCGTGTGGGTGGATACGCTCGGCAATGAACGCGCGATTTTTCCCTACAAGTACCCGGCGCTGTTCTCGATGTCGGCGACGTTCATCTCGATCTTCATCTTCTCGCTGCTCGACCGGCGCGGTGCCGCCGACAGTGCGCGACGCTATGATGAGCAACTCGTTCGCGCGCATACGGGCATCGGCGCGGAGGGCGCCGCGGAACACTAGCCGCCGGCGGTCCGGCAATGGGGGGGAAGCGAGGCTTCGTTCGCGCCGCGCGGTCCGCGGGTCCGGCTCAGCCGGTCGCGACGGCGACCGGTGGTTTGCGCCGGGCGATCGCGACCCGGTTGCGGCCGTTGTTCTTCGCTTCGTACAGGGCGCCGTCGGCGCGGTCGATGGCCGCTTCCACGACTTCTTCCGGGTCGAATTCCGTGACGCCGACGGACACCGTAATGCGTTCGATTTCCTGGTCTGTCTTCGGATTGAAAATCCGCCCCGCCTCGAGGCCCGCGCGCAATTTCTCGGCCGCCGCGACGGCGCTGTCGAGATCCGTATCGTTGAGCACAATGACGAATTCCTCGCCGCCGAAACGTGCGACGATATCGTCCGGCCCGGCAATCGCGGCGATCGCTTTCGCGACGACCTTCAGGATCTTGTCGCCGAATACGTGCCCGTAGCGATCGTTCACGTCCTTGAACTTGTCGATATCGGCGATGAGTACTGCGTGGCCCGACCCACGGGTCGGCGGGCGGGCGCGCAGTGCGGCGATCCCGTCCTCGAACCCGAAGCGGTTCGCGAGCTTCGTCAGCGGATCGATTTTCGCCTGCGCCCGCACCTGCGCGAGTTCCTGCCTGAGAGCGCGGACTTCGCCGCGACTTTCATCGAGGTTTGCATGCAGCGTGACGGTGCCTTCGTGCATGCGCTCGGTACTGCCCGTCAGCGCTTCGACGAGGTTGCGCAAGCGCTCCGTCGTCACTTCAGCGCGGAGCTCGTCGGCGCATTCGCCGAGGGATGCCTCGTAACGCGATACTTCGCTGTCGGCGGAGTTCAGGGAGTCGGTGATTGATTCGAGCAAGCGCCGGACCGTATCTTCGGCTTGCGACAGGTGTTCCTGCCCGGGGTTTTCGATGTAGCGCTTGTACAGCGTTTTCGTGGTCGCTTCGTCGACCGTTTCCCCGCGCTCGAACGCCCGGTCGATGGTCTCGTTGAGCGGTGGAATTCCGCCGGACACGTACTGGTACCAGACCCAGTAATTTTCCGGTGTGACCGGCACCTGGTTGCGCGCCATCAACGGCAGCGCCAGCCGCAACCATTCCGAAGATTGTTCGAGCGTCGTTACACCCATAATTGTTGTTTTCTGTTTGTTCTATTGTGGGTAGAGAGAACTATCGGCGGATCGCAAGCGAGCTTTAGGTGCGAACCGCAGCCGCATAGTGCGGCCGGTCCGACCCGGTTACACTCGGGCCCGATTCAGCAAACTGCAGGAAAATCCCTCATCAAGCAGGTCATACTCATCCGCCGCGATCTGAAAATGCGCCGCGGCAAGGAAATCGCCCAGGGCTCGCACGCCTCGATGGCGTTCCTCGTGCACCGTATGCGTGCAAATGCCGCCGACCAGACCGACGTCAGCCTGCGTCTCACCCCGGCCGAACTCGAGTGGGTAACCCGTGGCATGGCGAAAGTCTGCCTCAAGGTGAATTCGGAGGAAGAGCTGCTCGACTGCCATGCCCGGGCGCAACAGGCCGGGCTCGAAAGTCACCTGATCCGTGACAGCGGGCGCACGGAGTTCGGCGGTGTCGCAACCCTCACCGCGTGCGCGATCGGGCCCGATACGCCCGCGCGCATCGATGAAATCACCGGGGATCTGACGCTGTATTGACGACCTTGACCCGATCCGGGTTCAGATGCCGTACACCCTTGCGACGCTGTCACCGAGCAGGTTGTTGCGCGCCGTCGGCGACAGCATCTGCACGAGCGTTTCGAGTTCTTCCATGTAGTTACCCGGGTGATCGAAATGCGGGTAGTCCGTGGCCCAGAAGAAGCGATCGTCGCCGACATAATCGACGATATGCGCGAGCGCGCGTTCGTCCGGATCACCCGAGATCCAGCACTGGCGTTTGAAATACTCGCTCGGCTTGTCCTTCAAGGAAATGCTGTCGCCGAGCGACGTCGCATACGTTGTGTCCATGCGGTCGAGCGCGGCGCCGATCCAGCCGGCGCCGGATTCGAGCAGGATCGTCTTGATATTCGGAAAGCGATCATAGAGGCCCCACTGGAACAGGCCGTAGAACGCCTGCTGCGGTCCCTGCATGCCGAGCGCGTTTTGCATCCAGCCGGCCTTGCTCATGCCATCGAAGCGCTGATACGTGCGGATTTTCGGATGTTCGGCCATCGGATGGATCGCCACCGGTACGTCGAGCTCTTCGGCCGTGGCCCAGAACCGGTCGTGATCCGGGTGCGCGTGCGGGATCCGGGACAAGGTGTAGGGCGCGAGAAATGCCCCTTTCGCACCGGCACGTACCGCGCGTTCGAGTTCCGCCGCCGCGGCTTCCGGATCCGCGAGTGAAATGTGTGCGGCCGCGATCAGGCGGCCGCCGGTGTCGGCGCAGAAATCACAGATCCAGCGGTTGTACGCCGTCGCGTAGGCGAGTGACAGCGCGGGATCTTCAACTTCGCATTCCCACACGAGGCCGAGGCTCGGATACAGGATCGCCTTCGCGATGCCTTCGCGGTCGAGTTGCTGCATGCGCTCGTGCGGATCCATCGAACCGAACGGCGCGGTGCCCGGGTAGGGCTCGTTCATCATCGCCGCGATCTCGTCGGCCGATTTGCCCATCGCGCCGAGCATCGTCAGCACCTTGATGTCGAAGAATTTCGACGCCTTGCCGTCGATCTCGAGTACGTCCTTACCGTCGTGCTGGACGATGCGCAATGCGCGGTCGCGAAACGCCGGATCGATATAGCGCTCCCACGTGTCCGCGGGTTCGAGGATATGCCCGTCGGCATCGATGATGTTGTCGAAATTCAGCGCCATCGTCGTGATTCACCGTGATTGCCACGGGTCAGTTATACCCCAATCCGCCCCGCGAGCGCATTTTCCCCGGTCCGCACCGACGGTTTCGCGCGTGGACGTCTGCCGCGATGCAACACCCGGTGCAGCCGTCCCGTACGGTCGCGAGGAGCGATGCGACGATGATTACTCCGACGCGTTATCGTCCGGTTCCACCTGTTCGTGCCAGCCGTCGACGACTTCCGTGATACGCGCGAAAAAGTCGAGTCCGTTCACGATTTGATTCGCGTTCAATTCGTCGACGATCAACTGCACGTAGGCGGTGCCGCGCCGGATCATCTGTTCGAGGTGGGCCTCGCCCGCGCGGGTCAGGGTGACGATTTTCTCGCGGCCGGATTCGGGATCTTCGTCGAGGCGGACGAGTCCGAGCCGCGGTTGCGCCATCGCGCGCAGCGCTTTCGTGATCGCCGCGTTCGAAATCTCGAACCAGTTGCTGAGCGAGCGCACGATCGCCTTGCGGTTCATCCGCACCCCGCCTTCTCCCTCGGAATGGATCAGCCACAGGATCGCGACCTGATGGCGGGACAGTTCCTTGCCGCGCAGCGCATCCTCGACCCCGATACCCGCCTTGTAGTGGATCGGGTAGTACAGTTCGAGGAACTGGTAGGCGGCGTCGGCGGGGACCGGGAGCGTGGAACGTCGTTTTCGGGTCGGCATCTGCGTAGTCTGCGTCGGGTACCCCGCAATGATACGCGCGCGGGCAGCCGTGCGGTTAACGCCGGGCGCGAATGGCGGCTAGCGCGCGGGCGCGCGGCGCTGATCGAGCCCGAGGTTACCGGGTGACAGCAGGCCGCCCGGATCGATACCGCGCTTGATCAGCTCGAGCACGTGAAAATAGGCATCGCAGGCCTGAACGTGGCGCGCCCAGATCTTGCCGCTCTTGTAGGGAATACAGCCGGCGCTGATCAGCGCTGTCGTGGCCGCGTCGATGGCCGCGAGCATCGCCTCCCATTCCGTCTGCTCATCGTAGAACGCGAGAACGCCGCCGTGCAGGCCACGACGGCAGACGACGGACGCGGCGCCCCAGATAAAGTCCGGCCAGCGTACGCGCTGCGCGTCGATGACGTCGACGAACGCGCCGAGCCGATCGCACGGCAGCGAGGACATGAGGATCGCGCAGCGCGAGCGCGAGAAATAACCGGCAAACGAATACCAGTAGCTTTCATCGTGACGCAGGCGGTGAAAATAGGCCGCATTGAACGCGGGAAATTCGTCGCCGCCGTATTCGCGCGCGAGCGCGACGAGGCGTGCGTGGTCTTCGTCGATGGCCGCTTCGGTGCCGCCGAATTCAACCCCGAGGCCAAACCCCGGGATCGCCGCCGGCGCGAAATCAGGCTCCGCGGCGAGCACGCGCGCGCGCACGGTGGCGCCTTCGTAACCGGCGGCATACCAGATGTTGCGCGTGAGTTCACGACCCTGCAGGGCGCTGAGAAATCCGCCGGTCGTGTGCGCGTCCGGGAAACCGAAACTGAACGTTTTGCGCACCTCGGGCAGCGGATACAGCCACAGGCACACGGCGGTGACAACGCCGAACACGGCGTCGCCGCCGATGAACAGTCCGGTCAGATCCGGTCCGAGGCAATAACGCTGAAAGAAGCCGGCATCCTTGCACGCGGCGCTGCCGGTGCGCAGGCGCGTGCCGTCCGCGAGCACCACCTCGAGTCCGGCGACGCAGTCACCCATGCTCTGGTGTCGCGGCGAACCGGTGCCGAGTGCGTGCGAGGAAACCGCGCCACCGACGGTCGCGGCCGGCCCGGTCGATGGCACGATGCCAACGGTCTGCCCGTAGGGTTCGAGGTAGTCGAGCAGATCGGCGAAGCGGATCCCGGCTTCGACGACGACGATGCCGCGCGCCAGATCGAGTTCGAGCACGCGATTCATGCGTCCGAGATCGATGACCGTACCGCCGGCATGCGGATTCGCGCCGCCGGCGTACATCGTGCCGCCGCCGCGCACATAGACCGGCCGCGATGCGTGCACCGCGTCGGCGATGACGGCAACCACGTCATCGGTATCCGCCGGCTGCGCGGCGACCTCGGCGGTTCCCGGTTTCACGACCGAGCAGTCGCGGCGGTAAGACAGTAAATCGATCGGATCGTCGAACACGGTCACGTGTTCGAGTTGGCGTCCGGTGGCGGCGTTGCGGGTTGTGTCGTTCACGGGTGTCGGGTGTCCGCCGGGCTTGCTTCGAGGGTGAAATAGCGCAGCATGAATTCCGCGAAGCCGAGCACCGTTGCCGGCTTGTCCGCGGCGGCTTCGCGCAGATGCGCCGCGCAGCGCGGATCCAGGATCACCGCGATGCCGGCGTCCGGGATCCGCGCCGCGGCCATGCGCCGCGACGCCTCGGGCTGCATCAGATCCATGCCGCCGCCGGCGCCGCAGCACGGTGCGTGCGGCGACGGATACAGCGGGTCGCGACAGGTGATATCGAGTGTCGCGAACAATTCCCGCACCGCGTTCTCGTCCGTCGCGGGTGCCGCCGGGGTACGCCGTTTCAGGGCGCAGGCTTCGAGCAGGTGGACGGCCGGCGGCGGGTGCGGATCGTCATTGCGCGTTAACGTAATCGTGCCGTCGCGCACGGCGCCGAGCAGCCAGGCCGCCACGCTCAGGACCGGAGCTTCGCGCAGCGGTTCGAGTTGCCGCGCGCAATCGTAGCCGGCGACGATCACCGTGCGTTCGGCCGCATCGAGGCTCGCCGCACACGCGCTCGCGAGTGCGTCGCCGTTTGCGGGATCGCCATAAGCCGCGAGCGGTGCTCCGCAGCACCCGGTCGTTGCGATCTGCGGAGACAGGCCCGCGCGACGTAACAATTCGTACCCGGCGCGGGCTTCCTCGGGCAGTTTCAGCGCGGCCGCGCAGCCAACGAAGTAGATCGGACCCGTCGCATCCGCTGCCGCGGCCAGATCCGCGGCCCATGTCGTGCGTGCGGCTTTTTCCGCGCCGTACGGATTTGCCTGGGTCAGCACCGCGTGCCGCGCGTGGGCAATCGGCTGCGGGAGGCTTTTCGTCTCGACGAGTTCGGCGCGCAGGGCTTCGCCAATCGATGCCGGGCGCAAACCGATCGGGCACGCGCTCTCGCAGTTGCCGCACGAGGTACACGTGAAAACGCGCTCGGCGAGCCGCCCGGCGTCGAGCGGCATCCCCTCGAGCACCGCGCGCGCGGCTTCGATAAACCCGCGACCCGAATACCCGGGCGCGCGTGAGTGGTGGGCCATCGTGACGCAGGCATCGTTCAGGCCGCGTTCCGGCCACACCGCATCGACGCAGTAATTGCAGCTCGAGCAATGGTACAGATCGGTCGCGAACCGCAGCACGAAGCTGTCGGACAAGCGACTCAGCTTCGCGCTCATCGCTGTCGACCGCGCCGGCTCGCGGCTTGCGCTGCGGGCCTGGTAGTCAGCGGCCCGCCGTTCGCCCGTAACCGCTGGCTACGCCCGCGCATGACGTTCGATGAAACGCGTCGCCACATGATTTGCCCACGCTGCGATTGTCATCGACGGCGGTCCGCCGGGCGCGCGCGGCAGCGCCGCGGCGTCGGTCACGTACAGGCCGGGGTGGTCGAACACTTCACCGTTACTGTCGATCACGCCGTCGTCGATACTGCGACCGAGGCAGGCGCCGCCGGTCGGGTGCACGGTGATCGGCGTCTTCGGCGCATAAATCTTGTAGCCGGTTTTCTGCGCGATCTCGGCGAACGTACTGCGCAGGCGCGCGAAGATCGGACTGTCGTCGGGGTTGTACTCGATCTGCAGCCGGCCCTTTTTGAACGTTGCCCGGCCGGTCATATTGTCTTCGCCGAGACCCGCGATCATGTACGCGCGTTTCATGCGCGCTTTCACCCATTTCGGCAACGGGTAACTGTCGACGGCCGGCAGGCCGCCGCCGCCGATCAGCGGCGAGGTGTCGTCGCCTTTCAGCTTCACCCCGCCCGTGGTCGGCAGCCCGATGGTCTGATCGACACTCTTGTTGTTGTAATCCCAGTAGCCGAAGTAATCGCCGTTCGTGCCAAAGCGTTCGCCGAGGCGGGGCATGCCCGTGAGGCCGCCCGCTTCGCGGCTGCGCAACAGGATCCTGAGCGTATTCAGCGTGCCCGCGGCGACAATGACGTTGTCGGCCGTGAGCGCGGCCTCGCGGCCCGTATGATGATCGATGAACTCCACCCGGTAACCGGATGCCTGGCGCGTGATCGTCGTGACTTCGGCCATATCGCGCACCGTGAGTCCGTGCTTCATCGCCGGCGCGAGGTACACGCAATCGAGCGTCGTCTTGCTGCCTTTCGGGGAGCCGAGAAACCCGTCCTCACCGGACTGGTAATCGACCTCGTAGCGCTCGATCCCGTTGTCGTCGGTGATTTTCTGCGGGTTGTCGGGATCGTCCGGCAGCAGGTAGCCGATCCGTGGATCGGGCGGCGGGACTGCCGGTTCGATCGCGTCGGAATCCTTGAACCGCACGACCGAGGTGTTCGGGATACGGTGGTCGGCCATCGGGGTGACGGAACCCATGCGGTTGAGCACCGCGGTGTAGTGTCGCGACATGCTCGCGTCGGAGATATCGTCGGTATGACCTTCCCAGTAGTTTTCCGCCAGTGGCTTGACGTTGATGGCGGAATACACATGACTGCCGCCGCCCACCCCGGAAGAACACGCGATGCTGCAGCCCTTGGCGAAGAACAATTCGAACAAACCGTGTTTGCTCAGTTTGAGCCGGCCGCCGCCGGGGATCCGGTTGCCACCAACCGCGCGTAACAAACGCCCGTACAAATGACGGCCGCGCGGCAGCGGCGAGCGCTTCTCGATGCCCATCGAACGCACCGGGACCGTATCGCGCCATGGGCCCCGTTCGAGAGTTGTCACCTTGAAGCCGGCCTCGGCAATACGTGCCGCGACCACCGAACCACCGAAACCACTACCGATTACGATGACTTCTGCATCGTTCATTGCGCTTTCTCCCGAAAAAAGAAAAAGTGAAGTCAGCTGAAATTACTTCCCGACAAAAAAAGCGTTTCATCTGACCCCGCTTTTTCTTTACATTTTTTTATTTTTTCGCGGCGAGCGGATTCACGAACTCCGTATTGAAGCCGAGTTTGCGCATGCCGACGAGGCAGCATTCGCAGTCTTCCTCGATTGAACCACCGCTGGCGCCGATGCCGCCGATAATATCGCCGAGATCATCGAAAATCGGGTAACCGCCGCCGACGATGCAGATCCGGTCGTCGGTATGTTGCAGACCGTAGCCGAACGCACCCGGAAGCATGACGTCACGCACCATGTCCGTCGGACGCTGGAACGCAACCGCCGTCCAGGCCTTCTTCTCGGCGATCGGGACGTTCGCAATCCGGCCCTTTTCCGGGCGCAGCGCGCCGCGCACGTGGCCGCCGAAGTCGACGACGACGACGGAGCTCGGTCGCCCGACGGATTGCGCATAGGCGATGCCTTCTTTGAGCAGGGTTTCGACTTCAGTTAATTTCAGTTCGCGCATGGTTGTGTTCTCGCTTCTCGTTAAGATCATTGTGCCTGCCGCATGTCGCTCATGGTTCACGCTACCGGCCACGTGATTAATCATGTTTGTCAGTCGGTCCGGCACCACGATGCCGCGTTCATGCATAAGGTCCCGCTTGCCCGCGGGACGGCGCAGCGAACGTATATTGAAAACCGCTGCAGCCGGTTGACCTGAATCAACGCGGCACGACTTGCATGTGCATTGCTTTGTTCGCCACGGACCTCGGCATTTCATTGCGTCGTGCCACCGGCCCGCGCCTCAGTGCGAACCCGGACAAGTATGCGACGATCATATGAGCACGTTCAACACGCGAGGACGCATCGTTCAGCGCGTGGTCCGTGCGGGCACCGGCTACCCTTGTTGTACCGATCCGGATTACAGTTAGCGAACGGTATCGATTGAGGAGCAGGCCGATGAGCGCAGCCGAACCGCGCCGCTGGGCGAAAACGTATCCATGGCTTGGTGAAGACCCGATCCCGACCGCCCCGTGTACGTCGCGGGAAATCTATCTGCAGGAAATCGATCGGGTTTTCACGCAAGTCTGGTTATGCCTGGGCCGGGTCGAGGAATTACCCTCGGCGGGCAGCTACAAGCTGAAACGGCTCGAATTCGCGAGTACCTCGGTGATGCTGATCCGGGGCAAGGACGGCGCGATTCGCGCATTCCACAACACGTGCTCACACCGCGGCAATACGGTCGTCGCGCCATCCGGTGACTGGGACGAGTTCGGGCAGAAGGGCGCGTTCACATGCCGCTTCCATGCGTGGACGTACAACACGCACGGCGAACTCATGGGGATCCAGGATCCGCAGGGCATGCCGCCGTGTTTCGACAAAGCGGACAACGGACTCACCCGAATCGCGTGCGCGACGTGGGAAGGTTTCGTGTTCATCAATCTCGCTCCGGAACCGGCCGTCGGCCTCGATGAGTTCCTCGGCGCGATGGGCGATCACTTCGCCGGGTATCCCTACGACAAGCTGACCCACAATTTCACGTATCACACCGTGCTCAACTGCAACTGGAAAGTCGGCGTGGATGCGTTCGCCGAGGCCTACCACGTGACGACGATCCACGCGGGCTCGTTCCCGGGCACGTTTTCAACCGGATTGCAGATGGTGAAACTGCTCGGCGATCACCGCACCACCGCGGTGTGTTTCGACCCGGGACGTGAACCGCCGCCAGTGGCGCGCCTCGCGCAGTCGAAAGCGCGCGGCTCGCTCGTGAACAATCTCGCGACCCGCAGCCTGCCGCCCACGCTGAACGACGAGGGGCGCGATGATTACGCGTTCGAACTGAGCGTGTTTTTCCCGAACTGGCTGCTGCACGTGGCCGAAGGGATCTGGTTCACGCATCAGTTCTGGCCGCTCGGACACGACAAATGCCTGTGGGAAGGCAAGTATTACGTGGCCGAACCCCGCACGCACAGCGAACGCTGGGCGCTCGAACACGCGATCTGTTTGCAACGCAATGCCTGGCTCGAAGACACCGGCACGATGGAAGACACGGATTTCGCGCTGCGCTCCGGGGCGAAGCCCGTCATGCAGTTGCACGATGAGGAAGTGCTCGTGCGTCACGGCTATCACGTGCTCGACAAGTACCTGACCGGCACGGAGGACCGCTAGCATGGCAAACCGATTACCGGAAGGCTTCGAGGCGCTCGAAACCTGGGCCGTGGACTGGGCGCTCGCAAGCCACAACGAACGCTGGGATCAGCGTCTGCGCTCGACCCGTGAAGACCTGCGCGCGTTCTACGATGCGATCCTGCCATGGCTCGAGCGGATCCTCGATCACGCCGACCGGTTCCCGCTCGGCGAACTCCCGCCGGCATCCGCGCGCCTGTTCGATCTCGCGCTGATGCACGCGGAAATCGCCCCGAACGTGGAACTCTATCAGTGCGATCCGCACGTACCGCACAGCTTCGAGGAGCGGCGCTTCATCGCCGCGCACGGCGACGACCCGCACTGAGCGTTCCGTGGCATCGCTCGAACACAAAGTCGATACGCTGATCGCGCTCGAGGCAATCCGGCGTGTGATCGCGCTGTATGCGAAAGCCGGCGACGACAACAACAACCCCGAAGCGCTCGCGGCCCTGCTCGACGAGAACGCGCGCTGGGTGTGCGAGGGTTTCGGCGACTTCACGGGTCGCGAGACGATCACGCAAGCGCTCGCGAAAGTCGGGCGGGAACGCATCGTCTGGTCGCTGCATTACCCGGTTGCGCCGATCATCGATCTCGCCGACGACCTGCGTTCCGCTCATGCGTTCTGGTGGTTGTGGGAACTGACGACGATGCGGAACGAGGCGGGGGAGGAGGAGAACAACTGGCTCGGCGCGACGTACGAGTGTGACTTCGTGCGCGCGGCGGATGCCTGGAAGATCAAACACCTCGAACTCGAGATCAAGCGCATCGTTCCTTACACCCAGCCGCAACCGCCGGCGCTTTAGGTTTCGCCACGGCGTCATCGCGAGCCGCGCTGTTCGCCGGCGGGGTCAATGCCGTTGCGGCGAGATGGCGCTAAAAAACGCCGGCGATGTCGGCGAGCAACCCACCGACTGAACCCGCAAGCCCGACGCACAGGTCGACGCAGACGAGCGTGACGACGAGCCGCACGAGAACACCGGGCGCCCGGGTGAGTCTACGCGCGAGACGTAGCGGAACCGGCGCGGCGGTAAGCGTGCAGGCAACGTGTTCACGACCTCCCTCGCGGCGCCGGCGATCCCGCCGTTTCAATGCGCGCGCACCGCGATGCATGCGTACGCGGCCGCGATACTCGCCGACCCCGGGTCAGGCGGACGTTTGACCGGGGTTAATCCTGCGTTAGCCGGGCGGGCGCCCGGCGCGCCCGGTCGCGGACAGCACACGTGATAAAAACAATATGAACATATTGTTTTATTGCCGGACCCCGACTACGATGCGATCCTGTGTGTTGAATCGACGTACCGGCGATGCAAGAACTGCGCGGACCGAGCGAGTTACAAAAAGCGAAAAGCCTGCGCACGCACACGGCCATCGTGCGCGGCGTCGTCGCGAGTCTCGACAGTCATGGTTACGCGGCAACCTCGATCACGCGCGTGCTCGAGCAAACGGGCCTGTCGCGCGGCGCCCTGCAACACCATTTCCGCACGAAAGAAGATTTGATCGCGGCAACGGCGGAATATCTGATGGAACGTTCCCTGCGCGCGATCCGTGCGCCGGCGGCGCGGCCGAGCCGTGAGCTGGACCGCGAGTTGAATGATTTGTGGCGCTCGGTGATTCACACGCGCGATTACCGCGCGCTGCTCGAAATTCTGAACGCAATGCGTACGGATCCGAAACTCCGCCGGCGCATACTCGCGATCCTGAAAACCTGGAACGCGAGTATCGACGAAGCAATGCTGCAACTGTATACGAGCACGAGCGGCAGTGACGACGAGGTCGTTGAATTGATGGCGATGAGTCGCTGCCTCCTGCGCGGACTCGTGATCCAGGAGACGTTCGCCGGTAGCCGTTCATCGATCGAGCGGCTCGTGGCCCGCTGGATCGAATTACTGTCGCCACGTTTGCAGGTACGGCCTGTTGAGGACGCACTTCGATGAACTTCACGCTCTCCGACGACCAGCAACAAATCCGCGACGCGGTACTGAAACTCGCGACCCGTTTCGGCGACGACTACTGGCTCGCGCGCGACAGCGATGGCGTGTTCCCCGAGGAATTCTGTCGTGCGCTCGCCGACGACGGCTGGATCGGTATCGCCGTACCGGAGGCATATGGCGGCAGCGGATTAGGCGTGACGGAGGCGGCGCTCGTGGTGCAGGCCATCAGTGAGTCCGGTGCCGGCAACAGCGGGGTATCCGCCGTTGCGGTCGGGTTTTTCGGCCTGAATCCGCTGATCGAATTCGGTACGGACGAACAGCGTCGCGAATGGCTGCCGAGAATCATCCGGCGCGAGGACATCGCGTGCTTCGGAGTGACGGAACCGGGTACGGGACACGACACGACCCGGCTTAAAACGCGCGCCGAACGCGACGGTGACAATTACATCATTCATGGCGAGAAAGTCTGGATCTCGACCGCGCAGGTGGCGAACAAGATCATGCTGATCGCGCGCACGACGCCGATCGAGCAGTGCGCGAAACCGAGCGACGGCCTGTCGCTGTTCTATGCCGATCTCGACCGTCGCTATGTCGATATCCGCGTGATCGACAAGATGGGCCGGAAATGCGTCGATTCCAACGAGGTGTTCTTCGACGGACTGCCGGTGTCGAGGGATCAGCTGATCGGCGAGGAGGGCAAGGGCTTTCGTTACCTGCTGCATGGTCTGAACGCCGAACGCGTGCTGATCGCGGCGGGCCTCGTCGGGCTCGGGCGCGCGGCATTGGCGCGGGCGGTGAACTACGCCCGTGAGCGCGAAGTCTTCGGGCGGCCGATCGGCATGAACCAGGCGATCCAGCACCCGCTCGCGGCGAACTGGGCCGCGCTCGAAGCCGCGAACCTGATGGCGTTCAAGGCCGCGGATTTGTACGACCGCGGGCTGCCCTGCGGCGCCGAGGCGAACGCCGCGAAGTACCTCGCGGCGGAAGCGGCGTTCGAGACGTGCACGAATGCCGTCATGACGCACGGCGGTATGGGGTACGCGAAGGAGTATCACGTCGAGCGTTACCTGCGCGAAGTGATGATCCACCGGATCGCGCCGATCAGTCCGCCGCTGTTGTTGTCGTTTCTGGCCGAGCGCGTGCTCGGACTGCCGAAATCGTACTGATACCGGGGCCGCGAACAGGCTCGCGGCGCCCGCCAGCGGCAAGCACACAGATGATGCAGTCTTGCACGGGAGCAGACACATGCAATTTGGCATAGGACTCGCAACGGCTGCGGACAGCTGGAAAGTCGTGCAGCGCGCGGAAGTACTCGGTTTTTCCCACGCCTGGTTTGAAGACAGCCAGATGATCGCCGCGGATCCGTTCGTCGCGATGGCCGCGAGCGCGATGCAGACAACGACAATCCGCCTCGGCACCGGCGTGTGCGTCCCGTCGAACCGGATCCCGCCGGTGACGGCAAACATGCTCGCGTCGTTGAACGCGCTCGCGCCGGGACGCATCGACTGGGGCGTGGGTACGGGCTTTTCCGCGCGTCGCGCGATGGGCTTGCCGGCGATGCGCGTGTCTGAATTGCGCGATTATGTCGAGGCCGTCAAGGCGCTGCTCGCTGGCCGGACGACGCAATGGGATTTCGCCGGCGAGCGGCGCACGATCAAATTCCTCAATCCGGAACGCGGCTTGTTCAATGTCGACGATCCGATCGCGGTGCACATCGCCGCAAACGGTCCGCGCTCGCGCGCCCTGACGGCGGAGAGCGCGAGTCACTGGATGGCGGTATACGCGGGACCGGAGCAGGCGCAAAGCGACCTCGCGGCAATGAACGCGGCGTACGCGGCGGCGGGCCGCAACGCGGACGCTTTCAGCAAGACGGCGTACACGTTCGGCGGGGTCATCCGCGACGGCGAAACGTGCGCGACGGAACGGGTGCGGCAACAGGCCGGGCCGCTCGCGGCGATGAGCCTGCATAACGTGATGGAACGCCAGTACGGCGACCTCGGCACCGGCGGTATCGAGGACGAAGCCCTGCTCGGCGCGTACCAGGCGCTGTACGACAGTTACGAACCGGCCGACGAACGCTATCTGTCGCTGCATCGCGGGCATGCGCTGTTTCTGCGCGAGGACGAGGCGTCGTTGATCACAGCGGATTTCATCCGCCGCATGTCGTTCACGGGATCCGTCGATGAACTCGCCGATGCGATCAAGCACCTGCGTGATGCGGGCTATACCGGCGTTTCATTTGTCGTGTTACCGCATCTGCCCGAGGCGGTGGACGACTGGGCCCGCGTGATGGAGCGGGTTGCGGCCTAGAGGCGCGGGCACAAGCGGCCTCGTTGTCACGCACGCTAACGCCAGGTCGCGACGCACCACGGCCCCGATGCGACGGGCCGGGGGAGCATCGAGTCGCGCCGCTGCGCCGCCGCCCGCGAGGTAAACTATCACGCCCGCGCATTCTGTTTCGTATATAATGTATTTAAATTACATATTTATTAGGGGCGGATGGTCCTGCCTGAATGAACGCAATGCCTGGCGCCGCCAGGCGCAGTGCAATCGCTCGCAACCCGGAAGCGGGGCGGGCCGATGAGTTGATGTGCGCGCGCAAGGGTGCGATGTTGTGGCGGGCTCTTGTTCCACATTGCAGGCGAACAATATGAGTGCACCTGTTTATCCGGCGAAACGCGACGCGGGCAACGCGATGCCGTTGTTCGCGCTCGGTTTTCGTCCGTTCTATTTGCTCGCGGGCGTGTCCGCCGTCGGCGCGATCGGGTTGTGGCTCGCAATCTACGCCGGCGCCGTGAACGTCGCGGGTTACCTCTCGGGCATGGTGTGGCACCGGCACGAAATGATTTTCGGGTTTGCCTGCGCCGTGATCGCCGGCTTCCTGCTGACGGCGGTGCGCAACTGGACGGGTCGACCCACCCCGCACGGCGCGGCACTCGCCGCACTCGTCGCGCTGTGGCTGCTGGGCCGGATCCTGATCCTGACCGGTCCAGCGGTACCGGCAGCGATTGTCGATGTCGCGTTCCTGCCGGTTCTGGCAGTTGCCATCGCGCTGCCCATCGTCCGCTCCGCAAACACGCGAAACATGAAGCTCCTTGTCGTACTCGCCGGCTTGACCGCCGCGAACGCGGTGTATCATCTTGCCGCCAGCGGCGTGCTCCCCGGGCTGATGATGTCCGCGGCGACGACGGCCGCGCTCGATATCATCGCGATCCTGATCGCCATCATGGGTGGTCGGGTCATTCCCGCGTTCACGAAGAGCGCGATCCGTGGCGCGAACCCGCGCACGCTGTTCCCCGTCGAAGCGGCGGCGATCGGCACATTGCTGCTGATCTTCATCGCGGGGATCGGTGAAATCTGGTGGCCACTCCCGCAAACCGCGTCGGTGATCCTGTTCGCCGTCGCGGCGATCGCCCACGCGGTGCGATTGCTACTCTGGCAACCCCTGTGCACGCGGCCGCAACCGCTGCTGTGGATGCTGCCGACGGCGTATGTCTGGCTGCCGGTGTCACTCGGCCTGCGCGCGATCGATGCTGCCGGGCTCATACCGCCGACGGCGGCGGTACACGCCTTCACGCTCGGCGCGATGAGCGCACTCATGCTTGCGATGATGATGCGCAGCGCACTCGGACACACTGGCCGCCCCCTGGCGGCAGGGATCATCGAAATCACCGCATTTGTCCTGATCCAGTTCGCCACCATCGTGCGTGTCGTCGCGGTGATCGCGGCGCCCGCGAACTACACGACGCTCGTGACCGTGAGTGGTCTCGTGTGGGCGTTCGCATTCGCGCTGTTCGTTGCCCGTTACGGCCCCTGGCTTTGTCAACGACGCATCGACGGGCAGCCGGGTTGAGTACGCACCCCGGCAGCGCGCCTGGAACGCACTTTCGGATAACAACGCATCCGCAGGTGATTCCCGGTGCCAGCCGGAGACCTCTCGGCAAGCTTTGGCAGGCCAGGCGCAAAGCGCGTGCCGCAGTATCAATGTCGAGCGCTCGTTGACGGAACCGAAAAGAACGAGAACACTCGAGCAACACCGGATGCTCCGGTCTTGTGTACACGGAGGGAAGGGTGAGCACGATCATCGCAGGCATCGTAGCGGGAACCGTTGCAACGATCGTCCTCGACTGCTGGGCGTACATCGCGAAGCACTGGTTCGGACTTCCAACGATGAACTGGGCAATGGCGGGACGCTGGATCGGCCACATGCCGGCCGGCGTGTTCACGCACCGAGCGATCGCCGAGGCCGCACCGGTACCCGGTGAACGGGCGCTCGGCTGGACGTTGCATTACGCCATCGGTGTCGCCTACGGCGTCGTTTATTACATTTACCTAAACGCCACGGGATCCGAAGCGACGCTGTTGTCGGCGCTCGTACTCGCCTGGCTGTTCCTCGCCGCGCCGTGGCTCATCATGCAGCCGGGACTCGGCGTCGGTATATTTTCGAGAAACGCACCAAAACCGTGGTTCGCTCGCGGCAACAGCGTGCTGGCGCACACGTTCTTCGGACTCGGCTTATATCTGGGTGCCGTTCTCGTCGCCGCGTTGTAAGATAGCCCCACAGCACGCGCCCATAGCTCAGCTGGATAGAGTACCTGGCTTCGAACCAGGTGGTCGGAGGTTCGAATCCTTCTGGGCGCGCCAATTTTTCAAGGACATACAGCATTCCCCCGGAGCGACTTCGTTCCCCTGTGTCGCAGGTGTGCCGTAGATTCAAGAATTGTCGCTAAGCAAGCTGCCTACGTTGCCGGCATAGGGCGCCAAATGTTCGGCAGAGAGATGGGCGTATTTTCTCACCATCTCGGGCGACTCCCAGCTTCCTAGCTCCTGTAGAACGCTCACAGGCGTCCCATTTTGAACGTGCCAACTTGCCCACGTGTGCCGGAGATCGTGCCACCGGAAGTCTGTGATGCCGGCGCGATGTAGCGCAGCCTTCCAAGCCTTAGTGTTCACCTGGCGGATCGGGTGGCCCTGGTAAACGAAAACGTATTCGTTGTGGCGGTCGAGTTGTTTGCGAAGGCACTGCAACGCATCAGCGTTGAGCGGCACCGTAATCGCCTTACGCGCTTTTGCCTGGTCCGGGTGAATCCATGCGACGGCGCGATCCAGATCGACCTGAGACCAGCGGAGGCCCGTTACATTGGCTTTCCGTAATCCGGTGGCGAGACTGAACGCCGCCATATCGGCCAGGTGTTCGGGAAGCTCGCTGAGTAGCTTGCGGGCTTCGTCGGGGGTGAGGTATCGGATTCGTCGTTTTGGTTCATGAAGCATGTGCACTTTGGGGGCTCGTTCCAGCCATTCCCAGTCATTCGCCGCACGGTTAAGGATCGCGCGCAGGACCTCTAGCGTTCGATTAACTGTGGCGTTAGTGACCCCGCACAGCCGCCGTTCTTCCGTAATCCGGTCGATGTATGCTCGAGAAATTGCATCAAGGTATTTCCCGTCGAGATACGGATGCAACCAACGCAAATGCATCTTGTCATTATCGAGCGTCGCCTTGTGCGCTTTCTCCTTCAACCAGCGCGTAACAGCTTCGTTCCAGGTATGCCGCGGTACCTCGCCTAATTTAGCGAGACGCCACAGCTTAACCTTCAGCTGATCGTGGTATTCGCGGGCTAGGGTTTTGTTGGAAGTCCCAGCAGAGTGGCGTATTCGCTCTCCGTTTGGAGCGGTAACGTCGACCCACCAGGTGTCCTTCCGTTTGTAGATGGCCATGACGGCATCTCGTCGGCAACGGCGATATGCAGCGCTCGCATTGGTTGCGGGTAGAGTGAGCGGATGTACTCGGCTAGGTCGGATTCGATGAATACCCAGCACTTACCAATTTTCGCGCCGGGAATCCGACCAGCTTTCGACCTGCGACGCACTTCTTCAGGGTGCATGTTCAGCATCGCGGCAGCTTGCTGGAGGTTGAGCGTTTTCACGTGGGATCGCGCAGTGCTCGCGTGAATTTGAGCCGAGACGGAACCCCTGGCCGACGAATTCGTTTTACGATGTCCTCCGGAGAATTGCCTTGTTCGCACAGGTAATTCAAATATGAGCCGTACGAGTTGTACGCGCTCTTCGCCAATGACTCTTCAGTGATCTCAGCGCATCTACGAATCGTTTTGATCCGGTCCATCTTGTCGTGGACCCAATCCATGCAGCTATAGGCGCCCGCGACGTATCGGCCGGGCTGAGTTACAACGTCCCATGGAATGATTCGGTCCTTGTTGTGTAGTTCGACCTCCCACCGAACCCACGGATCGCTAGGTCGACCTAGCTGCTTCCCTTTTTCGTACACGCGAAGCATTTTTCCGTTTTTCCGAGATCCAACTTCGAACGTTCGTCCCTTTGTTCCGTCTCCGATCCAATCTCCATGCTGTTGCGTCGATGGCTGCCTTCCTCCTGTGCGAAACTCGCCGGCTCTGTATTGCGCTACCGCCCAATCAACGCTCCGTAATCCCTCATAGTCATCGACAGCCCCATCCCATCGCGTAATGCGCGCATCGAGTTTCAACTCTAGAAAATCGCGGACGTCCGGCCAGAGCCCCTCCGGGATGTAGTTGCAGGCTTCTCCGGAAAGGCTGAGAAGCGCTCTCCCTCTCTGGCCACCGATCGCGAATAATCCGCCGGTCTTTCCGAATCTGAATGAGCGTTTCCAGCCGTACTTTCCAGAACCGATTTCGTCTAGTGAGAAAAATGCATTTCCGGCTCGTTTTCTGAATAGGTTCAGGAATGTCAGGATTGAATCGCTCGATTCCTCCATCAGAAATGTGCAATTCAGCCAGTCGGTAATCGCAGCGTTACCAGGGGAGGAAAGGCGCGGAACTGGGATGACGGTACCGCAGCCTGGGGAGATTTCGATTTCGCTGATGTGGTCTGGAAAACTTTCCCCCCGTATTACCGTACGGGGGAGGTCCTGCGACACCGCAGACAGATATGTCTGCGGCTGTCGGTATTCGGGATCTGTTGAATCGGGCATCACTACACCTAAAGGGGATTAATTCCCCGGCGCAATGATACTCAAGAATGAAGGGGGATGTAAATCCCCTTGTTATTAATCGTCTATAACGCGACGCTTTGGAATCGATACGTCTCCGCTTACGGCCTTCCAGAAGTTGCTTAAATTTTTAGCGATACCGTAACCCACTGCCCTTTCTGCCATAGGCCCTTCTTCGGGAAAATAATCGCGAATTTGTATGCCAAGAATATCTTCGTACTTCTTGATTGTTCGTTTATCGTGGACGATCACGAGTGCTTTCCAGCCTAATTGATGCCCCAGATGTAACATTCCAATTGCGGCTTCTAATTCACCAAACGCACCCTTGAATCCGGCAATGGCTTGCAATTCGACCTTATATATATCCGACTTTTGTTCGGACGACAGTTTGGTAAGGCGTCGGAGGTTTTTCTTAAAGTTCTCACTACGTGGCATGGTAGAGTCTCATGGAATTATTTTGCGAAATTTGGCCACGGGCAGTTCAATTACGACCGGCCAGACCGAAGTGTGCGGGCGCAATTGTAATTGGAATGCTTCAAGATCTGGTTTCGTAATTTTAGTTGAAACGTTATAGAGGGGAGGCCTGACCGAGCGGGTAGCCTTCTTGCTCCGCCTGGAGTCTTATATAGCCTTTCATTAATGGGTCGGTAAATCGGCGAAAACGATAACGCGCTTCGGAGGATCCGTATTTCGCGGGAGTAATACGAATAATGTCACCGTAATTTTCTTTTCGCATGTTGTTACTAGCGTTAGCAAATTTCGATTTGTCAGTCGGTGTCCACGAGTATTTACTAGCAAGATTACGATATCGTTGCTCCCACTCATCAATTCGGATGTCTACAAGATCGAAATCAGCTAACGCCCAGATCATATGTTTGAAATAATCATCGCCGCGCTGAGTTGCAGCTTCGTAAGAAATTTTTAGTTCTTGAAGACTTTGCGATATTGCCTTTCTTATTCCTTCGCGGTAGATGTCGTCAGATATAGTTGTGGCACTAGCCACTACGGCTTCGATCAAAAGTGTTTTCCCGATTAAATGCGCGTAATAGGGAAACCCATTTCCGATAATTGCAATTCGGTACAGTATTCCCCTGTCGATACTGATCCCGAGTGTAGTCGCTGCGGTTTGGACGATATCCATAAGGTCTTGAGCTATCAGGGGCTTAAGAGGGACCTCGGTTATGTATCGCGGCACAGATTCGTGGGCGCCGATTAGTTCGTGAACGTTCTCGGCAATCCCTACTAACAAAAAACGAGTAGAGAATTCCTGATCTCCGATTTGTTTAATTAAGAAAGCAAGCGCGTTACGGTCGCCTTCATTTAACTCTTCGAGTTCATCGATTACGACTACGGTTTCGCGTGCCGCCGGAAGAATTTCGTCCAGCGCTTTTAACGTTCGAACGGCTGCATTCGCATCTTTGAACTCGCCGAGTTCTGGGATGCTGTTTTCCAGAGATGCTTTGATGTAAGGGTTCGCGGAGATCTGAATTTCGTAGCTTTCCTTTAGAGTGCTTTTAGCCCCAAATTTGATCGCGAGTCCTAACAGACCTTCCCCCACTTCGCGAAAGATTTCGAGCATATTGCTCCCCGGTGCGCACGCGACGTAAATATGTTCTCGATCCGATTTAGTCGCCATTTGCGCGGCTGTTCTTGCGAGCGATGTTTTTCCTACACCCCGATGCCCGAATATGAAGGGGATTCCGTCAAAATGCTGTAATTCCCGGACGGTGGATTCGAATTCTTCCGAGCGACCGCGTAGGAACTCCACCGAACGAACCGGACGCTCCGGTTGTAGATTCAGACGAATCTTCGCGAAGAGTTCTTGTTGTTCCACGATGTATCCTTATTGCCGTTAGCGAGCGATACCATGCAGAAACGATCGCCAGATTATCGAATTAAGACGACGGGTCCTCTGATATTCTAACTGAAAATGTCTCTCAGACATGTCTGCAGCTAGCTCGTGATAATCGCCCGGGATCAGAAAAAAGGTCTGCTTGAGGTATACCTAGTAAGGCGAGTGGCCGGTGGTCTTACTGACTGTGACTTATTTGTACCGACGGTGGTTTGGTAGAGGGATATTCAGCGACGCAAGGTGCTGATTTCGCTATCTACAGATTGCGATTTCGATGGCTTCGAACCAGGTGGTCGGGAGTTCGAATCTCTCTGGGCGCGCCAAACTTAAAGGGCTCCGCCAGGGGCCCTTTAAGTTTGGTGTTCTCAGGGCCGCAATTCGAACTCCTCGTTCGACAATCTTCCGGAGGAAGATTGGACGACCGCAGGTCGCCCCGAAGGGGTGAGAAAAAGCAATTCTTTGCTTTTTCTATCAATCTCTCCGTTAATCAAATGCAGGCGCGCAGGCGAAGCCCGCGGTCGGGCCCTTAAAGTTTGATGTGCTCAGGGCTTCAATTCGAACTCCTCGTTCGACCATCTTCCGAAGGAAGATGGGACGACCGCAGGTCGCCCCGAAGGGGTGAGAAAAAGCAATTCTTTGCTTTTTCTATCAATCTCTCCGTTAATCAAACGCAGGCGTACAGGCGAAGCCCGCCCGTGGGGCCCTTAAGAGAAAAGGTGACGGAGGGATTAATTTCTGAGCATTTTCGCTCGCTAAAATGGACGGTTAATGCCCCGGAAAAATCCGGACCCGATTATCGCCGACTGGTTAAACTTTAATCCCTCCGTCACCTTTTCCCCGCAATGGGGAAATATCAGGACATCCCACATTAAAGACTTAAACTCCGTAGCGTTGCGCAACGCGCAGTCACGCGGGCGTTCACACGATTGACTGGTTAGTGGAGCAGCACCCCGCGCCGTAACCCGGCACCCGGTTAATAACAGAGGCACAGCCCGAAGCACCCGAACCGTTCGCAACGGCGCGACCGGCGCGTAAATGTGGGATGTCCCCATTTTTCTTGCTCTTTCCAATTCATTGCAAAAGGAATTGCGATGGCCTGGATGGCGCGGGTCGTGGTGCCCGATATCCCTCATCATGTCACCCAGCGCGGCAACCGATGCCAGCGTGTTTTTTTTTCGCGTTGACGATTACCGTACCTATTTACGCCTGTTGACCGAGCATTGCGGACGGTGTGATGTGCACGTTTCGGCGTACTGTCTGACGCCTCACCACGTCCATGCGGTTATGGTTCCCCGTCGTCCAGACGACCTTCACCGATCTCTCGCATAAACCCATCGGCGGTATACACGGCATATCAATTTTCGAAGAGGTTGGCGGGGCTATCTGCGGCAGGGGCGATTTTCCTTTTTTCCAATGGACGATCATCACCTTTTGGCAGCCGTGCGCTACATCGAATTGAATCCGGTGCGCGCGCGTATATGCGACAGGCCGGAGGATTGGCCACGGTCGAGTGCTCGCGCACATCTGGCCGGACCGGACGATGACCTGGTCGTGGTGTCGCCCATGCAGTCGATCGTTCACGACTGGTCTGCTTACTTATCGCAAGGTGGTGGTGACGACGAGTTTGACGCTATCCGGCTGCATGACAGAACGGGGCGCCCACCTGGATCCGGTGGATTCATCGCGTCGCTTGAGCAATCGACGGGAAGGCAACTCAGGAAGCGCAAGGCGGGACGGCCCTCGAAGACATCGAAGGCGGTCAATGCAGACAAAAATAGGTAAAGTGTCCCCGGATTTTTCCTGCGGTGAGGGGTGCGATTCAGGCCTGTCAGCTAAACTGATCACAATGGCCTGTCAGGAGATGCGTGACATGAGTATTTTTGATGCACAGGGTTTTGTTGACGATTGTCTTGCGGCGGTAGCCACCGACGATCCGATCGCAGGTGTCAGTCGGGTCATGGAAAAAGCGATCTCAGATCCCGCGGCCTTGCTTGCCGCGGTGGACAAAGGCGGTGATGGCGTAGTGAGCTTGTGTATGTCCGAAACACTGACCGCTCTACAAGTTTCGACTGAGCCGCAAATAAAAAGTCCCATTCATAATCATCTGACATGGGTTGTGATAGGAATGTTCGAGGGAGAGGAAAAAAATTATTTCTACCGGCGCGAAGGGGATGGCATCGTCCTCGCCGAGGAGCGGACCTTGCGCGCCGGCGATGTCTATGTGATGGATGCGAACGCAATCCATGCCATCGTTAATCCGTTACCTGTGCGCAATGGCGCGCTGCACGTTTATGGCGGCAGTCTTATGAATCGTCCCGGGCGCAGCTTCTGGGATCCCGATACGGGCGCCGAACAGGCTTACGATTTTGAGAAAGTGATCGCGTTCAGCCGCAAAGTCCGCGCAGGATGAATGTCAATTGAGGTTTATAAAATCACGTCTCGTTGTCTGACTCGGACTGCAACTCAATGAGCAGGCGCGTCGCGTATTCCGGCGAAAGTTGCTTGCGAAAGGTGCGGTCAGCGAATCGGGAAGCTCTGATCAAGTCATAACCCGGCGAGGACTGCCTGGATCTCAACTGGTTCGCCAGTCACGAAGATGCTCCATCAACGATTGATGACTGGCAGACGAATGAAAAATGGGGACATCCCACATTAAACCGTTGCACCGCGTGGATCGTGCACCACACTCGGGGGGAATATTGGGACATCCCACATTTAAAGTGCTGACCCCCGTGGGTCGTGCTCCGCACTCGCGCAACCATCCCCGTGATTGACCGCCAGCACCGCGCGTTAATCGGGCGTGCGATCTACGACACCGCAACAACTCAAAGCGCGCGCATCGAACGCCGCGGTGCGATTCGTGAGCAAATGTGGGATGTCCCCATTTTCTGCGCTGTGGGCCCGCGAACCTGGTTTAGCGCCGGCGCGGAACGGGGGTCATCGTGGCTGCGCCCAAACCGAGGTGATCCCGCAACGTAGTCCCCGCGTAGTCCTTACGGAACAGTTCGCGTCGCTGCAGTTCCGGCACGACCATGTCGACGAACTCCTCAAACGCCCCCGGGGTATGCCAGGACGAGATCATGAAGCCGTCGCATTCCTCGTTATCGAATGCCGCCTCGATTTGATCGGCAACCTGTGCGGGGGTGCCGATAAACTGCGGCAGAATGATCCCCTGGGCGTACCAGCGGCCGATATCGCGCAGCGTCAATTCACCCGTGAGGCTCGCGCTGCGGGCGGTTGCCAGGAGTCCTTTCGATCCCGGGGCATCGATATCGCCGAACTTGTCGTCAAGCGAATATTGCGAAAAATCGTGGTCCGTGTGATTCGACAGCGTGATCAGGCCGGCGATCGGATCGGCCATCTCGTTGTGAAACGCATGCTTTTCACGCGCCTCGGCTTCGCTCTTGCCAACGAACGGCAGCATCGCGGGAAGGATCTTGATTTTCGACGGGTCGCGTCCGAAATTCGCCGCGCGTGCCTTGATATCGGCGTAGTAAGACCGACGGCGCTCCGCGGACGGTTCTATCTCGAAAATCAACTCCGCCCAGCGCGCGGCGTAGTCGCGGCCACGATCGGACGAACCCGCCTGGATGATTACCGGGCGGGACTGCGGTGAGCGGGGGACATTAAGCGGACCGCGCACTTTGAAATGCGGTCCGACGTGGTTGACCTCGTGAACTTTCGCGGGGTCGGCGAAGATCCCGGTCTCCCGGTCGCGAACAAGCGCACCCGGTTCCCAGCTGTCCCACAGCTTGAAACAAAGTTCGAGATACTCCTCCGCGCGGTCGTAGCGAAGATCGTGGTCCATCATGTCGTCGTGGCCGAAGTTTTGCGCTTCTGCTTGCGCAAGCGAGGTGACGACATTCCACGCCACGCGTCCCTGGGACAAATGATCGAGCGTGGCGAACGTCCGCGCGATGTCATACGGAGCGTAATAGGACGCCGATTTCGTCACCGCAAGGCCCAGGCGCTCGGTCGCCGCGATCAGGGCGGTCACGACGAGGGTCGGGTCGAGACCGAAAGCGCCTTGCGAGCCGCGTTCGACGGTACCCTCGATAGAATCGCCGTACCTACGCGGGACCGCGAGTACGTCTGCAAAGAACAGGAAATCGAACTTGCCGCGTTCGAGGATGCGGGCGATTTTCTCGTAGTACGACAGATCGAGTGCGTCACCGACCGATCGCGGGTGACGCCACGCGACGTGGCTGTGCGTCACCTGGGACGCAATCATGAACCCGGCGAGATGTAAGCTTCTTTTCATCGAGGATACCGTTTGAATACTGGACTAAAAGGATACTGGCGGTTTGACCCTGAACGCATGCCTTTTTGCGCGAATGCAGCTTGACTCGGCAGCCGGGGTAAATCGCGTTAAGTGATTTTCTACGCTTCGAGAGAAATATCGGGACATCCCACATTAAATAGCCAGGCCCCGGGGCGTGACGTCACCCGGTCACGCCATTGTCCGTACGATTCATACGGCTTGTGCTGCAGTAAACAGGCGTGCCGTCAATGACATGGCAATCACTCAACGCAGCGGAATCGAACGCTGTATCACGAACGCCGAGAAAATGTGGGATGTCCCCATTTTTTTATTGCTCCGCGTCGGGTCGTGCGCTTACTTCCACGAACGCGTCAAACGCCGACTGCCCCGTACTGAACGGAAACAACTTCGTTGCCGCATCCGGAATCGCCGCGGCGCCGGCGGTCAAATCGTTCAGACCAGGCCAACCATCGTGAATCCACAGCGTTCCCGGCAGTATTTTGTCGGTGACGCTGGCGTGGGCATCGAACGTGCCGCGTTCGTTATACACCGTGATGGCGTCGCCGTCGGCGATATCGCGTGCCAATGCGTCACCCGGTGCGATCCAGAGCGCAGGGCGTTTGTCGCGCCGGGCCAGGGAGGGCAGCGCGCGGCCGCTGTCATAGAACGCGTGGAAATGATTGATCGTTCTGCCCGTGCGCAGCTCGAGCGGGAAGTCCTTACTGACCGGCCGTGGGGTATAGACGGGTAGCGGCGAGCAACCGCTGTCCGCGGCTTGCTTCGAGTAGAATTCAATCTTGCCCGAAGGCGTCGTGTAGCGGTGGTCGGTATGCGCTACATGCGAGATTTGCAGCGCCGCCATGCCGCCGTTTGCGCGCAGCGATTCGATGCTGGCGTGCCCGGTTGCCGGGTGGTCGAGAACGGCATCGATGTGGCCACCGTCGTCGTGCCACGGGTAGAACCCGTCGAGACCGACGCGCTCGGCGAGGTCGCGAATAATTCTCGTCATCGAGCGTGCCTCACCGGCGGGTTCGAGGATCTTGTCCATCAAGTAGACGTGCGTGGCCGTTGCCTTGGCACCGTGATCCTCGAGCCACGTGGTCCCCGGCAATATGATGTCGGCGTAGCGCCGGCTCGTGTCATTCATAAACAGATCGTGGCTTACCACGAGATCCATCTGCGCCATACCCCGCCCGATTCGCCCGGCGTCGGCAAACGACGTGGCGAAATCGGACCCGAACAGCAACAGGGTGCGAACATCGCCGGCTTCGAACGCATCGATAATCGCGGACATTTGCATCGGGACGTAATTGCCCGGTGGCCGGGCGTCGAAATTCGTAATTTCGTTGAAACCATAACCTTGCGGCAGGCCGGCGTGGCGCGGCCCGAATCCGGTGCCGGGTTTACCGAGTTTGCCGGTCAGGCCGGGCAGGCACGAGATGGCGCGCGCCGCTTCCCAACCGTTCGCGTCCTTATGCATCGATGCGCCGCCGATAAGAATCATGGCGCGTTCCGTACGGGCGTAATCGCGCGCGAAATCCGCGATCCGGTTCGCCTCGACCCCGCAAATTTCCGCGGCCCATTGCGGGGTGAGTGGTGCGACATGGGCGCGTAACTCATCAAAGCCGAGCGTATGCATTGCCACGAATTCGGCGTCGTAGAGATTCTCCGCAATGATCACATGCATCATCGCGAGCGCCAGTGCGGCGTCGGTGCCGGGTTTGACGATAAACCGGTCGTGCGCGGAACGACACGCATCGCTCATGCGCACATCGAGCGCAACGACACGGGCGCCGCGCTTTTTTGCCTGCGCGATGTGGCGTGCCGTGTTCGGCTGGCTCGCGTGGTTCGATCCCCATTGCACGATGAGTTCAGCGTTTTCGCCCATGTCCTCCTTCGTGTTGATCTGCATCGCGCCGGTCAGCCCCACGCCAAAGCCGCCAAGTCCCCAGCAGATCATGCACGCATCCCACCACTGGCAGCCGTACATGTTGGCGAAGCGCAGGGCAAGATAGAGGTTTGCCAGGGGCCCATAATCGTTTGACAGGACCCCGTGGCCGGGCCAGATAGCGACGCTTTCGCGTCCCACGGACTGCATCGAATCAACGATACGCTGCAGGGCCTCGTCCCAACTGATTTCGTACCACGAGTCCTCGCCCCGCACATCGCGAGCCAGCGGCTTGAGCACGCGACGCGGGTTGTCCATGATTTCCCGGGTGGCGAGACCACGCACACACAGAAACCCCTCGCTATCAGGGTTGCCCTTGTCGCCGCGCACGTTCACCAGGCGATTGTCTTCGATGTCGACTTCCATGCCGCAAAACGTCGGGTGGCAATTCATCGGACACATTGTGCGGGCGGTGCGCGTGCGGGTTGCGGTCATAGCAGATTTCTCCCGGGTGGCGGTCTAACGTTTTGACGGTTACGCGAAAAACTAGTGTGCGTCGCGGGACACCCACACGGGGCCGCGTCCCCATACGATATGACCGGGGTTTCAGAAGTCAATGCTGTCGCCCGAGCGCTGCCGCGTACGCTGAAAATATCGAAATATCGGGACACCCACGGAAATATCGGGACCCCCTGAGTTTCCCCCGGAAAAACGGACACGAATATCAGGCGGCATTTCGACGCTCGAATTCAGCAGGCGCCAAGTAAGCGGCTGAAGAACATAAATATCGGGACACCCACATTAAATGTCGCCCGAGCACTGCCGCTTACGTTGCGTTCCTGCCCTCCATGGCACTACGGAAATATCGGGACACCCACATTAAGGAAAAAAATTTCGGGACACCCACGGAAATATCGCGAGAAATATCGGGAGAGAAACCTCGGGACACCCACATTAACTGTCGCCCGAGCGCTGCCGCGCACGTTGCGTCCCCGTCCTGCACGGCACTATGGAAGTATCGGGACACCCACATTAAAGAATGAAACCCCACGGCGTTGTGACATCGGATCGAACGGCCATCCCCGCGATTGACCGTTCGGTAGCGAAAGCGCACGGTGATCCGGCAAGCGGTCACTGACTGTGCGACAACTCGACGCGTTCGCATCGAATGTTGCAGCATGGGATACGGGTAAATGCGGGACGTTCCCACGTTTCGCGATGGCGGTCGTTTAATCGGGCGGTCGTGTCGATTCAGTACTCATGACGCATCTCGATTGACGGGTTCAAGGGCACAATACAATGTAGCGAGACACCGACGTCGTGTTCGTCCGGGCGCAAACGCTTGCTCCACCACGTGGAAACGGTGCCGCTTTCCGCGACGATTCGTCACGGGCGCCCGGCCGGGAAGCCGCGGCCAGCGGAAGAAAAAGCCGTTTATACTCGTGCTCCCGGTGGCAAAGATGTGAGGGGAATCCATGTTTGGAACGTTCCTGGTGTCATGGCAACGAGGGGCCCGTGTATTCGCAGGGCTCGTCGTTTTGGCGGTTGTACCCGTCGTCCATGCCGGATCCGGGTCGTGTCCCGCGGCCGGACCGAACACGATCGCCGGTCCTGCCGGTCCCTGTACGCTCGCGGCCGGGGATAGCGTCGACGTGACGCCGAGCGGGTCGATCGGCGGGACGACGTTCGGCATTGCCGTGCAGGATGGCGACATTGCGGGGTCGATCACAAACGATGGAACGCTCGAGGCGAGTACTACCATCGGCGCGGTCGGGATCTCCCTCGGAGCAGATTCCGCCTTGAGTACCGGACTCGGCAATTCCGGCACGATTTCGGCCACCGCAACGGATCGGGATGCGACTGGTATTCGGCTCGCAGCACGTTCCAGCATCACTGGTGGCTTGTTCAACGACGGGGAAATCAACGTTTCATTCAACAGCGGGAGCGCCAAGGGCATCGATATTGTCGCCGGCCGGGTAGCCGGCGCCGCTATCGAGAACCGTGGCGTGATCACCGTTCATCGCGGGGGCGTGGTCGACCCGTTCGCACAGGGCATCGGCATCTCCATCATCGATATACCGGGGGGGCGTATCACGGCGCCGCTTATCAACTCGGGGACAATCACGGTGGACGGGGGCGATGGCTCGGTTTTCGGCCTGTTCCTGGAGCTGGCGTCGGTAAGCTCCAGTGTGACGAACGAATTCGGCGCGACAATCGACGTGCGTTCGAACCGCTTCGCCCAGGGTGTATCGGTGCAACTCGCATCCAACCTCACGAATGGCCTGTTCAACCACGGCACGATCAGCGCGACGGCGGATGGACTCGGGATGCTGGCTGTCGGCGTCCGCTCGGGGAGCGGTTCCGACATCGATCAAGGCGTCGTCAACAGTGGACTCATCACTGCAAGGGCAGTCGTCGAGGCGGCCGGTTTATTGATACTTGATCACGCCAACATCAGCGGCGGCGTCGTCAACTCCGGGACCATCGAAGCGAGTGGCGGCGCGATCGGTGCCGGTATTTCCGTCTCTCAGCAGTCGGACATTGCCGGTGGCGTCACGAACACCGGCGTCATCTTCGGCGATTCCGCCGGTGGCAGCGCGCACGGCATCTTTGTCGACGGCGACTCCATGATCTCCGGCGGAATCAGCAACAGCGGCACGATTAGCGGCACGACGTATTCGCTAAATCTGCAAAACACCGCCCAGGCTTTTACGATCGAGAACAGCGGGACATTAAACGGTGACGTCGCGCTCGGCATCAATACGCTTGTGCTCGACGGCACTGACGTGAGCGTGAACGGTGTCGTCTCGGGTACGGGCGCGGCGCGTGCGGAGATCCGGGGTATGACGTCGTTCGCCTCGGATCTGCAATTCACGGGTGTCGGCACCGTCGCGATCGTGCCGGATGCCCGGCTCGTCGTTCGCGCCGCGCGTACGATCACGAGTTCCAACCCGGTGGTCAACAACGGGACGATCGCGATCGCGGCGCAGGGTCGCCAGACGATCGCGGGAGGCTACGTGCACGGCGCCGGTGCGGCGCTTGCGATCGATGTAGCGAGCTCAACGACCTATGGCCGCCTGATCGTCGAGGGCGCGGCAGATATTACGCACCTCGATACGGTCACGCTCGGCGTCACCGCGGACGAGTTCGTCTATGGTGACATCCTCGAAGACGTGATCAGCGCGGACAGAATCGAGGGCGCCGGGGCTATCGCGGTAGTGGATGACAGTGAGCCGATGGCGTTCCGCGCTCGCGTGGACGGCAACACCATCGATATCATCGCCGCGCCGAGCGTAAGTTTCAGCGAGCTGATGTCCGGTTTCGCGATCAGCGGTTTGACGGACCTCGGCGGGGCGCTCGATGGCGTGATTGCCGCGGGGAACCCGGACGATGATATGCGCGCGCTGTTCCAGACCGTTTCCGCAATGGGGTCGGCGCGGGAAATTGCCGATGCCCTGGTCCAGCTCACGCCGACCCTGCAGTTGAGTAGCGGGCAGTTCGCGAAAGCATCGATTGGGATGACGAATGCCGTGCTTGGCCGGCGTATCGATGCGCGCGGCGCGACGTGGAGCGCGGGCGACAACGATGATCCGCTCGCACGATCGGCTGGATGGGTGATGCCTTTCTCGTCCTGGACCGATCACGATGGTCAGGGTGGCTTGTCCGGGTACGGCGCCGATACCTGGGGCCTCGGCGGCGGTGTGGATACCCGTTTTCTCGGCGAACGCCTGTTGCTCGGCGTCGGTTTTTCCCAGTCATCGAGCGACGTCACCGGCGATGCGGCGGTGACGCGTTCACGCTTGGACGTGACGAGCCGTCAGGCTTTCCTGTATGCCGATTTCGCACTCGACCCCCGGACGAACCTTGGTTTCACCGCCGGCGGCGGCGCCGCCAACATCGAGAGTTCGCGCCGTATCAACGTCGGCGCGATCGAGCACTTCGTGCAAGGCGACTACGGGAGCTGGGACGCATTCGTCAATATGGATGTCGGCCGCGCCTACGCATTCGGTGCGATTACGACGCTGACCCCGCAGCTGCGATTCGAGTACGTGCACGTGGATACCGGTTCATACACGGAGAACGGGGGTGGTGGGCTCGCGCTTGCCGTAGGGCAATCCACGCTGGATCAGGCGCTGTTGTCAGCCGGCGTTCACGTGCTCGTCGAAGCGACCCCACAACTCGACGTTACCGCGCGCGGCGCGGTGGGTGTCGATCTGATCGACGACGATCCTAACGCAACCGGCAGTTTCCTCGGCGGCGGGCCGGCTTTCATGTTGGCAGGGCTGAAGCAGGATGCGACGGTTTTTCGCGGTGGGGTGGGGCTCAAATATCGTTCGCCTAACGATCGCGCGAGTTTTCATCTACGCTACGATGCCGAAGGCCAGGACAACGCTACGAATCAGATTCTGTCGATGCAGTTTCGCCTGCGGTTTTGACGACACGGGTGATGGGGGCGCACTCGATTCCTTCTATCCGCGGTTCGAAAGCGAAAGAACGCCGTCTTCCGGCATAACAGCGACGTTATGCGCCCCGCACCGCCGATCGCCCCGGGCGCCGGCCCAGGCGAATCAGCACACTGAGCGCAGGAAGCAGCATCAGCATTGGCGCGGGCAAGGGAACGACGCTCGAAACGCCGTAATTGATGTTGTTGATCCCGATCTCGTCGCCAAAACCGATCACGACGTGCAGTGTCTCGGCGCTCAGCAGGTCGAGGTCGACGTGTGAAGACGAGCTGGCCGATACGCTGAACAGTCCGGTATCAAACAGTGTCCCGGTAAAATCCGCGTCCCACACGGTGACCTGCGCCGTCTGACCACTCGAGTAAGCGCCGATATCAAAGCCCACGAGCTTGACGAAACGCCCCGGTTCGGGCGCAAAGCTGAGCAGCATGGGCGCGGAGCTGCCATTCGGATAGCCGACAGCCGCAAGATCGCTGTAGCCGGATCCCCATTTCAGGATGCCGCCCAGGATTGCCGGCGGGCCGCCGACCGGCAGTCCGAGCAACGTGTAATGCGAGACGTCGAGCCCGTCGAGGTCGCCACTGTCCTGCGGGATGGCAGCGAAATTCGCCAAGCCGAGTTCCTCGATCCGAAGCGTGGTCATCTCGAACGGCGCCGCGTGGGCGTTCGCCAGTGCAAGCAGTAGCACGAAGCAAGCAGCGAGTCGGTCCATATTCGGCACTCCATACCTGAATTACCCCCCAAATTTACCGATTACGCGCGCCGGGCAAACTGATGGCGATCAACCATGAAGGAAATAATCAAAGGAATTCAGGCCCGAGCGGCGACAGGAAGGACACAGTCGGTCCCATCGGCGGATCGGAATCGGCGACACGCTCGATTCCGCCGCTTGCGCGTGTTCGCGGGGAGATGCCGTTATGCGTGCGATCGGCCTGACGTGTTGTTCAGGTGCGTTTGGCCGGGCACGCATCGACGCGCCGTCACACACCTCGCATGGCGCCACGAGCGGGTTACTTAAACACGATGAGGCAAAACGTCGCGAGGAAGATCGGCGGCACGGGTCCGCGCAACGACCGACGAGACATGCCTGACAGACCGGCGAGGAGGGAGCGACAGCATCGCCGGCAGCGATGCTGCACAACGTGCCCGACCTCGTGCTCAGGTCGGTAAGAGGACCCGCCGTCTTCGTTTTGCGCACCTGAGCCCGACGAAGCCGGAGCCGACAAGTATCAGCGTGGCAGGTTCGGGGATTGCGGCCGTCCGGGTGATCGAGGACCCGACGATTCCGACATTCGCCTTTTCGTCCGTTGTCGCCGCGAAGTCGCGAATCCGGATACGTTCGATGGTGACGGAATTAGCGGTGCCCGTGTCCCGCGGGACATCGTCGACGAAAAACTCAACCATGCCGCCGGTTGTCGCTTCGACACGAAAAATATCGGGACATCCCGCGTGCAAGGATTAAGATTCGTGGCGTCGTGTAACACGGTTGCGCGGCCTCCTCCCGATTGCGTACCTGGCGGGGGTTTCCGCTGTAATCGCCGACACTATCAATAATATAGCGGGGGATTAGAGCGGCCGAATCGAACGTGACAGCGGGGCCGGCGAGTCAATGCGGGATGTCCCCGTTTGTCGCTCGAAAGGGACTATTGCATGGAACGTGGCAGCGAGCGTACGATCCGCCGCGTGGTGAAACCGCGCCTGTAACCAGCACCCAACCCGCCTGCAGTTTATGCCCGGGTGCGCGGTGTTTGCCACGACCTTTCCACTCTTTCGGTGAGCTCACGTAGCCGCTCTGCCACCCGTTACCTGCGTAACCGCCGCCGTGCCGGCGGGCATGAACAACACGCCGCGTCCCGCGGCCAGCAGACGAACATCATCGGATACAAAACCGGCGGTTACCGATCCGCGGGCTATCAACGTTTCCGTGGCGCGCGCAATCGCGTCGCCGCTTGAGTCACGGTTGTGCCGGCACTGTTCGCCCATGAATTCTGGAACGCACGAGCGCGATAACGATTCGCGCCGCGTGCATCGATCCGCGCCGTCGATAACCAACGGCGCACCCCCTGTCCAATAAAGGACGTACCCGTGAAGAATCAGACTGAACCAAGAAACATTCCTTTCCTGCATCGCGCCTCGGTGTCTGTCGCCGTTGGGCTGTCGATGATTATCGTCATCGGCTCGTTGCTGTCGCTCGGAACCCGGGGGCTGAATCTGGGCCTCGATTTCACCGGTGGCACGATAGTCGAGTTCGCGTCTCCCGAAGCCGTCGAACCCGGCGCCGTGCGTGCGGCGTTGTCAGCCCGGGGTTATGCCGACGCGACGGTGCAGGTTGCCGAGAGCGGCCGGTTGATCATCGTGCGCTTACCGCCGGCTGCGCGCGCACAACCGGATGCCGCCGAGCGGATTGCAGCGATCCTGCCGCGGGCGACGGTGCAGCGACTCGATGTGGTCGGCCCGCAGGTGGGCGACGAAATGCGCGAGGACGGCGGTCTCGCGATGCTCTATGCGACGGGCGGTATCGTGGCCTATCTCGTACAGCGGTTTAACTGGCGATTCAGCCTCGGGGCGACGGCCGCGACCCTGCACGACGCGCTCGTGATACTCGGCTTCTTCTCGTTTACGGGCATGACGTTCGATCTCGCGATCGTCGCGGGCGTGCTCACCGTGGTGGGTTACTCGCTGAACGACACGATCGTGATCTTCGATCGCGTGCGTGAAAACGCGAGACGGCTCCTCGGGCGCGAACCCGTTGACCTGTTCAATGTCTCGATCAATCAGACGCTGTCGCGAACGCTGATCACGTCCGGCACCACGCTCGCCGTCGTGCTGTCGATGTTCGTGTTCGGTGGTGAGACGCTGCGCGGTTTTTCCGTCGCGCTGATTGTGGGGATCGTCAGCGGTACGTATTCCACGCTCTATATAGCGAGTCCCGTTACGCTGGCACTCGGCTATCGCGGCGCGACGATCGACCCGCGCACCAAGGACGCAGGCGGCGTGCCGGATGAGCGCCCGTGAAAATATGGGGACATCCCACATTAAAAGACGACATCCCGCGACGCTGTGCAGTACGGTCGCTCCGCCGTTCACGCGTTTAAGGAATTCGTAGCAGTAGCCCGCTGAAATCGAGAAATATGGGGACATCCCACATTAAAAGACGACATCCCGCGACGCTGTGCAGTACGGTCGCTCCGCCGTTCACGCGTTTAAGGAATTCGTCGCAGTGGCCCGCTCAGATCGGTCACGCCGTCGATGACCGGTGACAACTCAAAGTGCTCGAACCGAATGTGCCCGCGCGAACGGTAATTAAATGTGGGATGTCCCCATTATTCCGACGCTGCGAGACCCGCGCCGGACTGGCAGCCGTGAACCCGGACCCTGGCGGTCGTTGTGTTTTTCTAATTGCCGCATCCCCCGCCAACGCGACGCAACACCTCGCGTAAGCGTGGCACCGCGAAATCCAGGAAACAGCGCATCTTCAGCGGCATCTGGCCGCGCGAGGCATGCACGAGGTGTACGGGCTGGGGTTCGGGTTCGTAGTCCTCGAGCACAAGGCGGAGTTCGCCGGCGCCGAGTGCGCCGGCCACCTGGTAGTACAGCAGACGCGCGACACCGACCCCATGGACGGCCGCGGCAGCGGCAGCCTCGGTGCCCGACACCGACAGGCGCGGAGTCACCGGTATTTCGAGCGCCGCGGAATTGCCGGGCGCGCAAAAGCGCCATGACGACGACAGGATCGGCGCGTCGACGGTGATGCAGGGCAGGTCGCGCAGCGCGTCCGGTTGATCCGGAACCCCATGCCGTTCAAGCAGCGCGGGGCTCGCGCAGACCACCGTGCGCATCTCGCCGACCTGGGTCGCGACCATCGTGCTGTCCGGCAGACGGCTGATGCGTACGGCCATGTCGACGTGGTCCTCGATAATGTCGACGTTGCGATCGGTCAGTGAGAGCCGAACGTTGATCTCGGGATATTCGTCGAGGAATGCCGCGATCACCGGGAGCACGTGCAACCGGCCGAACATGACCGGCGCGGTGACGGTGAGCGCGCCGCGCGGGGTCGTGTACTCGCCGGCGGCCTCGCGCTCAGCGTTGTCGACATCTTCGAGGATGCGCCGCGCGGCGGCGACATAGGCGACCCCGGCATCGGTCAGGGTGAGCCGGCGGGTCGTGCGGATCAGCAGCCGCGCCCCGACCGCCTTCTCGAGGTCCGAGACCTTGCGGCTCAGCGTCGCCAGGGGCACCCGTAGTGTGCGGGCGGCGGCCGACAGGCTGCCCTGTTCCGTAACCGTCACCAGCATGCCCATGGCTTCGAGTCGGTCCATAGATTATTCCATTATTCGGAAATCAGGTTCTCTATATTAACGGATTCTCTTTCCAGGTGGATGGCGGCACGATGCGTTCACCCGAGCCAATACCGGCTCGCCAACTGAAGGAGATCGTTATGTCACGCCTTGCCATTCCAACCCGCGAAAAGGCCCCCGAAGCCGCCCGTGCCACCCTCGATGCGGTCGAGAAACAACTCGGTACCGTGCCGAACCTGTTCCGCCTGCTCGCCAACAGCCCCGCGGCCCTGACCGCCTACACCGGCTTGTCGGGCGCGCTCGGGCGCAGCCTCGATGCGAAGACACGCGAACGCATCGCGCTCGCGGTCGCCCAGGTCAACGGTTGCGACTATTGCCTGTCCGCGCATACCTACCTCGGCCAGAATCTGGCCAGGCTCGACCCGGAGGAGATCGCATTGAACCGCCAGGGCCGTTCGTCGGACCCGAAGGCGGACGCGGTGGTGCGCTTCGCGGCTGCCGTCGCACGCGAACGCGGTCACGTCGCGGATCCTGATATCGCCGCGGTGCGCGCGGCTGGTTTCAGCGATGCACAGATCGTCGAGACCGTCGCGCTCGTTGCGGAGAACAGCTTCACGAACTTCCTCAACGAGGTTGCCCGCACTGACATCGACTTTCCCGTCGTGCTCGCGGCCGACGCGGCCTGAGACCCGCGGGGCCGGTGCGTCGTACCCGGCCCCGCGCAACCCTGCTTGCCGGAGAATTGACATGCCTTACGGATTTCTCGATATCGCCGTCACGCCCAGAGTCCGCGCCGTGCAGGCCGCGATGGGTAGCGACCGGTTATGGGACACGCAACGATTAGACCGCGCGTTTGATCGCTTCACCGATCGCGAGACCGCGTTCATCGCCGCGCGGGACAGTTTCTACATGGCCACCGTTTCCGAGACCGGCTGGCCTTACGTGCAGCACCGGGGTGGTCCGCGCGGATTCCTGCGCTGCCTCGACGAACGGACGCTCGCATTCGCGGACTTCCGCGGCAACCGCCAGTACATCAGCACCGGCAATGCGACCGCCAGCAACCGGGCCTGCCTGTTCCTGATGGATTACCCGCAACGCGCCCGGCTGAAGATCTACGCGCGTATCGAACTGCTCGCCCTCGACGACGATCCAGCCCTCGCCGCGCGTCTCGCCGTGCCCGGTTACCGTGCGCACCCCGAGCGGATCTTTCGCCTGAGCCTGGAGAGTTTTGACTGGAACTGCCCGCAACACATTACGCCCCGCTTCACCGCGGACGAGATCGACGAAACCGTGCGGGTACTGCACGAGCGTCTCGCCGCGCTCGAAGCCGACAACGCCGCACTGCGTGCGCGGCTCGCCGACAATGGAGAACTATCATGAGTGAATCACGTCCCCCGTTACCGCCGTTCGACCGCGCGACCGCGACGCAGAAGGTGCGGCTGGCCGAAGACGCCTGGAACAGTTGCGATCCCGAACGCGTTGCGCTCGCCTATACCCCTGACAGCGAGTGGCGCAATCGCGCCGAGTTCGTGCGCGGTCGCGAGGCGATCACGGCGTTTCTGGCCCGTAAGTGGTCGCGCGAGCTCGGCTACCGGCTGATCAAGGAACTGTGGGCATTCGACAGCCACCGCATCGCCGTGCGTTTCGCCTACGAGTGGCACGATGACAGCGGCAACTGGTTTCGCGCCTACGGCAACGAAAACTGGGCATTCGACGACAACGGCCTGATGCGACAACGTTACGCCAGCATCAACGACCTGCCGATCGACGAGCCGGATCGCCGCTTCCATTGGTCGCCCGGCCGGCGACCGGACGACCACCCGGGACTCAGCGAACTGGGTCTGTAACGCCGTTGATCCGGAGCCGTGTGCGCTATCGGCTTGCGCGTTTCGCGACCGGGAGAAAATGGGGACATCCCACATTAAACGACGACAGTCCGCGGCGCCGCGCAAACCGGTCGCGCGGTCGTTCACGCGTTTGACGGGTTCGTAGCCGTACGCCGCTGAATTCGGGCATGGCGTCGATGACCTGTCGACGATTCAAGGCGCTCGAACCGGATGTAACGTCACGGGGCGAACGGTGACGAAATGCGGGATGTCCCCTTTTTTCCCGGGCGTTCAAGGGATTATCCGGTTGACCGCAGGACCCCGCGGTAGAGTGCGAGCGGCGAGAAAATGTGGGATGTCCCCATTTTCTCCCGGCGGCGGAAAACCCGGCTTCCGCGCGTTACGTTGGGCGACGTTGGTCTGAACAAGGCGAGACGAACCCGTGCATGATATTCAGGAAGATTGCGATCACACGCAGGGCTTGCTTCGGGGTCCACGCAGTTATCGCACGGCCGGCGGCCAGGCCCGGGTTCGTTGGGCAGTTGCGGTCGATTCGGTCTGCCACGGTACGGCGCGCGTTGACGAGGAACGAAACCGCCAGCCCCGGCACCCGGGAAGGATCGCGCGAGTGTATAGTGCGCGTCGAAATTGTTCTCAAACGACTGAATTCCAACCATGCCCGTTGCCATGCCGATCCGAAACATCGTCGCGCTTTCCCTGCTCATTACGAGTCTGCTGACAACCCCGCTTACCGGCGGCGCGGCCACCGCGACGGAACGGGAGACGTTTGGCGTCCTCTATACGGTGTGGATCCACCCGCAGGAGAAAACGGCAACGGTCAAGATCCGTCTCAATGACAATCCGTCATGGGTGAACTGGATGCGACTCCACATCGACCCGGCGCGTCATGAAGACTTTCTCGCCAGCGGGGAAGTGAACGTTGACGGTAATGAAGTTACCTGGACACCACCCGACGACGACGCCTGGCTGCAGTATAAAGTCCAGCTGGAAAGCACGCGCTCCAACGGGCATTACGATGGCTATGTTACGAAAGACTGGGCGCTGTTGCGGGCCGATGATCTCGTGCCGCCGATGCGCACTGATTTCAGGGACATGACGCAATCAAAGGCAAAACTGCAGTTCAATCTGCCGGATGACTGGTCTGTCGCAACGCGCTATCCGAAGACTAAAAAGCACCGCTTCAGGGTTGACGACCCGGATCGTCATATGGACCGCCCCACTGGCTGGCTAGTGATGGGCAACATCGGCACCCGGCGCGAGTCGATCGGAAAAACGGACGTCGCTGTGTCCGGACCCGTGGAACAGGGGGTCAGGCATATGGACATACTGGCCATGCTACGCTGGACCGTGCCCACACTGCAGGACATTTTTCCGACGTTTCCGGATCGTCTGCTGCTCGTCAGCGCCGGCGATCCGATGTGGCGCGGCGCTCTGTCCGCACCGGGATCCTTGTACCTGCATGCCGACCGGCCGATGATCAGTGGCAATGGCACGAGCACATTGATTCACGAACTCGTGCATGTCGCGATGCGCGCGAACAGTGGCCCACACGCCGACTGGATCGTCGAGGGTCTTGCGGAATACTACTCGCTCGAAGTGCTGCGACGTTCCGGGACGATCAGCGAAAGTCGATTCGAACATTCCCATGACAAGCTCGCCGCATGGGGTAAGGATGTCGAACGGCTGGACGTAGCACGCTCGCATGGTCCGATCACGGCGCGTGCCGTCGGCAAGTTGCGCGAAATTGATCAATCGATTCAACGCAAGAGTCACGGCAAACACAGTCTGGACGATGTCGCGCGTGCACTCGCCGCAGAGAAAAAGAAAATCACCCAACAGCGCTTTGATGCGCTCGTCGATGAACTGAGCCAGTCGCCGTAGCGCCACCAGCACGAGGTAAAGCCGGTTGTCGCGGAGATATCGGAACCTGCCGCATTCAACGACGAAACGCCGCGACGTTGTACGACATGGTCGTGCGGCCGTCCATGCGATAGATTTGTTGGCCGCAGTACCGCGCTGTAATCGGGTGCAATGGCGACGACAGTGCGACGACTCAAAGCGCGAGAACCGGATGGAACAGTGCGAACGGTGAGCAACTGTGAGCTGTCCGCGCTTTCTCGCGTGATTATCTCGTCGGCAGCGCGACCGCGCTGCAATCGGGCTTGTCGTGACCGCAATAGCGACCGATCAAAGCGCGCAAACGGAACGCAAACGCCCGAACGGTGAGAAAATGTGGGATGTCCCCATTTTTCCCTCGCGCTGCAATCGGGCTTGTCGTGACTGCAATAGCGACCGATCAAAGCCCGCGAACGGAACGCAAACGCCCGAACGGTGAGGAAATGTGGGATGTCCCCATTTTCCCGTTACCCCGGCGATCCTGGTTTACGCTCAGGTCCTGCGGCGTCTCGCGAGCAGCGCCCCAACACCAGCACCGAGTAACAGCAAGGCCGGCGGCAGCGGCACTGCCGTTAGTGCCGGGCTCAGGGCGTAGAGATGCAGGGATTCCGTGGGCTCCTTGTAGGTACCAAGCGCCCAGCTCGACCCGATGCTGTAGGTGTAACCCGCGCCGGCGCGCGGGCTTGCCGTCGTACCCAGGTAGCCGTCAAAACCGGAACCACCCGGCGGCCGGCGGACTGCTTCACCGCTGGCCGTACTGCCGGTCCACACGTTGCCGACGCTGATCAGGTTGTTGAACTGGTCACGGCTGAATACTGCCTTGATGCTGCCGTCCCAGAAATCCGCGGCGCTGTCCGCCAGGCGCCCCCCATGGACGAGGAACACCGGTCCCGAGACGACCGCGTTGTCGCGCGCATCGACCGCGTCCGTCGATGCAATCGCGTACCAGTTCGCGATACCGGCTCGTGCGGTTAACGAGCCCGCGGCATTGGCCTCGGCGGACACGAAGGCATTGTAGTCGGCGATCTCCGTACTCGTGGCATCACGCGTACCCTGCGTAACAAAAGCCCAGTGGTAGACAGACCCGGGCGCGACGCCAAGCGGTACATCCGGCACGGCGGCGCCGGCGTTCATGACCATTGCGAGTAAAAAAAGCACGGCGATGCAATGGCTCGCGCCGGGGTGATGAGGGCGTAATGCGGCAATCGTTTTCATTGTTTGTCCTATTTCTGATCAGGCTTTCCCCTCCACACGGCGAGGCGCGGGAAGGAGCGACATGTTAAATCCACCGTAGCGCGGAAAGTCGCCGCCGAGCTTGATCCCGATCAGGAGAAAATGGGGACATCCCACATTTAGGCAAAAATTCGGTGCGCCGGGCAATCGGACCGCGCGGCCGTCCACCGATTAACGGGCTCGTCTCCGCACCCCGCGGAAATCGGACTCGTCGTCACTGAAATAGGGAGAAAATGGGGACATCCCACATTTAGGCAAAAATTCGGTGCGCCGGGGAATCGGACCGCGCGGCCGTCCACCGATTAACGGGTTCGTTTCCGCACCCCGCGGAAATCGGACTCGTCGTCACTGAAATAGCGCCA
>MRWG01000358.1_pt1 | contig 63033 bp, 61 predicted proteins | sample 1013341 | NCBI WGS metagenome assembly MRWG01 (sample SAMN06117577, study PRJNA244670) | biofilm metagenome | biome: Water; feature: Cathode Biofilm; material: Biofilm; isolation source: microbial consortium enriched at the cathode of a solar microbial fuel cell | place: USA: District of Columbia ...
ATTGTCGAATTCCTCTACGACGAAGCGGCCCTGCTCGACAACCTGCAACTGAACGAGTGGGCGAAGTGCTTTACCGAGGATATCGTCTATCAGGCGCCGGTGAAGGTGACCCAACCCGCTCGGACAAGAAGAAGAAAGGACGGCCCATGATGCACCTGTTCGAGAATCACGAATCGATGATGCTGCGCATCTTCCGTATCGAGGATACCAACGTGGCCTGGTCCGAGGAGCCCGCGTCCCGGACACGGCGGCTGATTACCAACGTTATCGTTCATAAAACCGAGCGCGAGAGCGAGTACGACGTGACCAGCTACTTCCTGGTAACCCGCAACCGTTTCGAGCAGCACGAGTACCAGCTGATGTCCGGCAAACGCATGGACCGGTGGCGGCTAGAGAACGGTGAGCTCAAGTTGGCGCGCCGGATCATCGACCTGGACATGTCGGTGCTGAGCATGCCCAACCTGGCGATCTTCTTCTAAAGGGCCCCCGTCAATAGCCTGAGGATTTGCCCGGAAAGAGATTATCTATACTGAAATATGGCTCCGACACAACCGTGTGAGGTAAGTGATGAACATAGCAGCCAACGGAATCCGGCATTTGAGCGACGGCAGATCGCTTGACGACCTGATCAAGCGCGACACCCGCGAGGTGTCCCTGGCGGTGATGAATGACGCAGAACTCTACGAATGGGAGCTGCAACAGCTTTTCGGCAGGTGCTGGAACCTCATGGGCCACGAGTCCGAGATTCCCGAGCCCAACGACTACATGGTGCGCCCCATCGGCGAGGACGAACTCATTATCGCGAGGGACCGAAAGGGTGAGATCCATGCGTCCCTCAATGTTTGCCCCCACCGGGGCATGCGCGTGGCCCTGGGCGAGGAGGGCAACTCCCCGGTGCACAAATGCATCTATCACGGCTGGGCCTTCCGCCCCAACGGCGATTTTGTCGGTGCCCCCGCCGAAAAGGAGAAGATGCACGGGACTATCCGCGATAAATCCGAGCTGGGCCTTAAGAAAGCCCGCGTGGCACTCTACGGCGGCCTGATCTTCGCCACCTGGGAGCACGACGGACCCTCCCTCGAGGATTACCTGGGCGACTTCAGGTTCTATCTGGACATGCTCTGGAACCGTACCGACAGGGGAACGGAAGTCCTGGGGCCGCCCCAGAAAGTCCTTATCAACTGCAACTGGAAAAGTGCGGCCGAGCAGGCCGCCGGCGGCGACGGCTTTCATACGATATCCCTGCACCGATGGCTCATTGACGCCGGGCTCTTCGTTAATGCCGAGGACGGCACGCCGCCCGCCATGTACGGCGTCAATGTCAGCGCCAACGGCCATGTGGTCCGCTGTATTCCCGTCGACATGACCTTCGCCCGTGCCAAAGGCGCCGGTAAAATGAGTCTGGAGGAGCGGCTCCAGGAGTTGCCACCCCCGGGAATCACCCCGGAATTGGTCCCCCAGTTGAGCAAGCACCTGTCCGACGACCAGATCCGGTTGCTGGTGGAAAAGGCGCCCCAGGTGGGCGGTATTTTCCCCAATGTGAATTTCCTGTTCGTTTATGCGCCGCAGTCCGACGGCACCATGCTTGGCGCCATGGGTATTCATATCATCGTGCCCAGGGGAGTGGATAAATGCGAGTTCTGGACCTGGATGTTCGCCGAAAAGGATTGTCCGGAACCCATCAAAGAAAAGATGCTGCGCAACGCGGTGCAGCAGATCGGGTCCTCGGGCCTGATCGAGCAGGACGACACCGATACCTGGCCGCATATCACCCGCAGTGCCCGGGGCGCCATCGGCCGCCGTGACCTGACCCTCAAATACCAGGCCACCGACGGTGAGAACAAACCCGAGGGCTGGCCCGGTGGTGGGCACGTCTTTGAGGGCTTTGCCAAGGACGACACCCAGTGGTACTGGTGGCTGGCCTATCGGGACGCCATGCTTCCCTAGCCTGATACCCGGCGGTAATTATCCGCCTTGAACGGGCCCGTCATTGGGTGTCGGTCCCGCGCTTTTTTTTCGATCTAAAACAACGATGCAAAGGAGGTTTGCCATGAGTGAACAATACGAAGTGGTCATCGCGGGGGGCGGTCACAATGCCCTGATTCTCGCCTGCTACCTGGCCAAGGCCGGCGTCAAGGTCTGCGTACTTGAGCGCAACGAAAAGGCCGGTGGCGGTGTCATGACCCAGGAATACACACTGCCGGGTTTCAGGCACGACACCCATTCCGTGGCCCATACCCTGATCCAGGGCAATCCGCTCATGCTTAACGATGAACTGGAGTTGAAATCAAAGTACGGCCTTCAGTACGTCAATCCGGAGAAAATGACGGCCGCCATTTACGAAGACGGCAGCATTCTCAAGTTCTTCTCGGATATTGATCGCACCTGCGACGCTATTGCACAGTTCTCCCAGCACGATGCCGATGCCTATCGGGCCTTTAATGAGCAGGTTTTCAAGACCCTCGATATGCTGGTCATGGGTATGTACAGCGTGCCGCCGGATGCAGGTGCCCAGGCCGCAATGATGGACCAGAGTGCGGAAGGCAGGGAGATGATGCGAACCCAGGCGATAAGTTCCTGGGACCTGATCAGCGAGTGGTTCGAGCATCCCAAGGTCAAGATCGCCCTGGCTCGCTACGCCTCCGAGGCAATGACCAATCCCTTCGACAACGGCACCGGTTTCGGCTTCTATATCATTCTGCCGTTCATGTACCGGTACGGTACCGGGGTCCCCGTGGGCGGCTCCTGGGCGTTGACCGAAGCGCTCCTCAAATGCCTCGACGACAATGGCGGCGTTATCCGGACCAGCAGCACCGTAGAGAAGATTCTGATCAAGAACGGCGAGGCCCGGGGCGTTGTGCTTGAAGGGGGCGAGGAAATCGAGGCTACCAAGGGGGTTGTTTCCAGTCTGCATGTCCAGCAACTCTTCCCGGACATGGTCCCCGGTGCCAAGCTCCCGGACGGGTTCGAGCGCAGCGTCAAGCGGCTCAAATACGCCAGTATCCAGCCGTTCCAGATCCATATGGCCCTCAACGAGGATCCCAAGTTCGATACCAGCGAGGATGTGAGCGACTTTTTCTGGGTCGAGAAGTCCCACTCCGACGAAGAGGAATTCGCCAGGGCGTTCCGGGATCTGGAATACGGCTATCCGCGTCGGGACTTTGCCTGTTACGTGGGCCAACACAAGGTCGACCCCACCCGCATTCCCGAGGGCAAGGGAGCCCTGCACCTTTACGGTTTCGCACCCTATGACCTGAAGGACGGCGGGCCTCAGAAATGGGACGAGATAGGCCGGGAGGTTTACGAAGGCTTTGTCGACGACTTGCGGGGAATGACCACCAATATGACCGACGACAACATCCTTGGCTACAACTTCCTCACGCCCCTCGACCTGGAGCGCCATGATATTGCCATGAAGCACGCCGATATCGGCCATATCGGGCTGTATAGCTGGCAGCTGGGGGGCAACCGGCCGGTGCCCGGCTGGGGGCAGTACAAGACGCCGGTGCCGAAACTCTATATGTGTGGCGCCAGCACCCATCCCGGCTCCGGAGTTACCGGTGGTTCCGGGCGCAATGCCGCCCAGGTGGTTTTCGAGGATCTGGGCCTGGATTTTGATTCGGTTACCGGCTAAGCACCCCGGAATGCGTCCCGTGATGGGGCGCATTCGCCTTCTTGTTTACGTTAAAACCTGCCTGGTGGGAGTTTTTACATGAAGATGTTCAGTAAAGAGGGCGTCGAGATGATGGACGTGAAGTCCTTCCTGCTCGACGGCGACAACCTGGTGATGAAGGGCAAGATGATGGGGTCCATGAATACCGCCGTTTACATCAAACCGGAGGATTTGGCGGAGGCCGTGTCGCTGATGCCCTGGAAAGTTATCCTGAAGATCCCGGTTCTCTACTTTAAGGGTCTTTTCCGGCGCGGGAAATCCGAGGACAAAAAAGCAACGTCGGATGATACAGACAACTACAAGTGGTGATTGCTTTCAATTCATGGGGTAGATGGAATAGCCGCAGAGGAATGTATTGGCACGGTTACATAAACTGCCAAAATGTTCCCTTTCTCCAGTGCCTGTGATATAAAGAGTTGTCATGGGCCGGTGTTCGTGACGGCCCTCAGCACGGGTACTGAAACAGGTGCCAATAAAAAAGCCTGAAGCCAATAACGATATAAACAGGGGGTAACTATGAACCTGATAAACGGAATCAAGGCGGGTTTGCTCGCTTTGGGATTAACCGCGGTGGGCCAGGGCATTGCCCAGACCGATCCAACCACACCTCCCGATGGCAGCGAGAGCCGGCAACGGGGCATTGAGGAAATCGTCATTACCGCCACTCGGCGGGAGGAAAGCTCCCAGACAGTGGCTGTTTCCGTCAACGCATACAGCCCCGAGGAACTCGAGAAACGGAACTTTCGCGAACTGCGCGACCTGACATCGATATCCCCGGGTCTACGCTTTGTTCACCAGGGCGGTGGCGGCACCATGAACGTGGTAATGCGGGGCCTGAACCGGATTCCCCTGGGCAATGCGCCCAATGCCGTTATCACCTATTTTGCCGATGTGCCGCTGAACTTCCTCGGCTCGAACATTCCCGCCTATGACCTGGAAAGCATACAGGTATTAAAAGGGCCCCAGGGCACCCTGTTCGGCCGCAATGCGATCGGTGGCGCGGTGGTCATTACCCCCAAGGCACCCACCCATGAGTTTGGCGGCTACCTCAAGGGCGGGTTCGGCAATTATGACTACCAGACTTACGAGGGCGCGCTTAATCTGCCGATTGTCGAGGACAAGATAGCGTTGCGACTGTCCGGGAAAATTATCCGGCGGGACGGTTACACCGAAGCCATTGGCGTCGGCCGCGATCATGACGATATCCACCAGGACAGCTATCGGGCATCGTTGCTGGTAACACCCACCGATACCTTTGCCAACACGACCATCGTCGATTATTTTAAAGCCACCGAGGGGGGTACCGGCGCGGTCCTGGCTGAGGTACTGGATTCGGGCCTTATCCGCCTTCAGGTACCCATTGCACCCGGCTTTAATATAAGCCCTTTCGCCCCTTTCTGGGATTGCCATACCTTCGATCCGATTACCAATCCGACACCCTGTCAGGGGTTCACCCCGGAACGGGATATCGATGATGCACTGGTGCGCCAGAAGGCCGTCGGTCCCTATAAAACCTTTACCAATATCGACCAGCGCCTGTTCAGGAGACTCTGGGGCGTAACCAACCGCACCGAATGGGAACTGGGCCCCGTTACCCTGAGAAACATCCTTTCGTACCGCAATACCCACGTGGATGCGGACTTGAACTCCGATGGCCTCGCCTATACCCCGCCGATAATCGATGCTTCCGGCCATCAGCATGACGATCAGTGGAGCAATGAGTTTCAGATATTCGGCAAAGCATTCGACGATAAGCTCGATTATATTGGCGGGCTGTTTTACATCAAGGAAGAGCCCGATGGCAAAAATGGCTTTATTTTCCCCGTTGCGTCACCTGTTGCACCCTGGGTTTCGGCATTTGTCGAGAAAATAAACCGGGCGGCCTATGGGCAGGTGGGGTATGACCTGTCGGCAATCACTGACGGCCTTAAAATCAACGTCGGCTATCGTTACAACGAAACCGAGCAGGAAACCTGTGCCATATCGTCGGTGCAACCTTCCAACATCACCCTGACACCGGATCCGCCCTTCGAGGAATCCGACTGCCGGAATTCACCCCGCGGAAGTATCATCGACACCACCGAGTACGCGAGTACCTGGAACATCGGCCTGGACTGGCAAATCAACGACAACGTTTTTGCCTATATTGTGCGCCGGAAAGGTTATCGGGAAGGGGGGATAAACACCCCGGCCTTCAACACGCCGGCCAGCTCCGTATTGGCTCCGTTCCAGACCTATGAACCGGAAGAGCTCAAGGATATCGAGGTGGGCATAAAGACGGATTTCACGGTTGCCGGTCGTCCTGTCCGGTTCAACCTTGCCGTCTACGAAAGCAAATACAACAATGTCATTACCTCTTTCAATACCTCGCAGGTAGTACCGGCCGATGATCCCGGCGCACCCCAGGCCAGCGCCCTGGGTATCAACACCGGCAAGCGTACCATCAGCGGTGCCGAGTCCACCCTGATCGTCGAGCCTTTCGACGGGTTTTCGATTGCGGCATTGGCTGCTTATACCGACCAGGAGGTTGACGAGGCCACGGTGCCGAACATTCCCGGTTTACAACCGCCATCTTTGGTGCCGGCGTCCCCCCTGTGGTCCGCTTCCCTTGCCGTTACCTGGGTGCTGCCCTACCAGCCGCTGGACGGAGAGCTTGTTTTCAATGCCGACCACTATTACCAGCAGGACTACTGGATCGGTAATGACAATCTGCCGGGCTATGAGTTGACCAACCTTCGTCTGGACTGGAACGGCGTCAACCGTTCCGGGGTTGATGTCAGCTTCTTTGTGCGCAACGCGCTGGATATCGACGATCCTATCTCCAGCGCCACCGGCGCTGCCAGTCTTGGCGTCTTTACCCGTTCCTACAACGAACCGCGAATGTATGGCATGGAGGTCAGATACAGTTTCGGGCAATGACGCACGAGGCTGTCATTACTGACGCAGGGACGCGTCGGTCCGGGCTGTTGGCTCTCTTTTTTTGTCCCTGCGGTTTTTTGCCATCCGTCTGACGGTGTCCCTTCGTGGAATTTTTATGAAGAATTCAGGAAGCCATTAGTACAAGCTGAGACATACACGTACGGCCCTCGCCATGGATCACTGTTTTTGACGGCATCCAGCGGCCGGGCAAACCTACTCGCACGGGCTCTGTTGTGTTAAGAATTTATCATCAACGCAAATAACCGAGATTCCCGCCGACTCGACGCCAACTTTTAATATCTTGGTATTCACGACGCGGATAACGAACAGATTTTCTGATCTGTTCGATTTGGCCTCGTATATCCATCCAGCTTTTTGGCATAAGATAAGTACCAGCCCGAATGCCGTCAGTCTATTTTACGGAGTCTGCGTTGTTACCCGGGTAGCATCGTTCGGCACCCACCGGCGTTTAAATCATATTGGGCGGGGGGTAGTGCTGCATGACAAAGATGCGAGCTTTTCGGTTACTTGACTGGGGACGGTCGCCGGAAGTTGTCGATCAGGATATCCCCGAGCCGGGACCTGGCCAGGTGTTGGTCAAAATGGCTGCCGCCGGAATATGCGGCAGCGATCTTCATCTGCTTGATGCGCCGGGCAATGTGTTTCCCTTCGATCCGCCTTTCACCCTCGGCCACGAAAATGCCGGTTACGTTTCCCGTGTCGGGGCGGGCGTGACCAGATTCTCCGAAGGCGAGCCGGTACTGGCGGCCAGTACCAGTTCCTGCGGATATTGTGAGCAATGTCGCCTGGGCTGGGATAACTATTGCCTGGACAGCGTCAGTGTCGAGTCCCGGATGATGACCATGCGTGTGCGGGGCATCGGGTTCGACGGTGGCCTCGCTGAATACGTGACGGTACCGGAGCGCGAACTGGTGCACCTGGGTACTCTTTCGCCCAGCGTGGCCGCGCCGCTCGCGGATGCCGGCGCCACCTCCTACCATGCGGTGCGAACGGTGCTCGCTGACCTGCGTCCGGGGGCTACGGCGGTGGTGATCGGCGCCGGTGGGCTGGGCAGCTACGCCATCCAGTATTTACGTTTGCTGTCACCTGCCCGGGTGATTGCCGTGGATCGTTCGCTGGCACGCCGCAACTATGTTCGTGAATTGGGTGCGGATTTGACAGTGGCGGCCGGCGAAAAGGCCAGGGAGGAAATTCTCGATGTCTGTAATGGCGCCCATGCTGTCCTCGATTTCTGCGGTGCGGAGGATACCCTGAAGCTGGCGGGTGATATCGTAAAGCCCCGGGGAGCCGTTGTCGTGCCGGGTATCGCCTTCGGCACCTTACCCTTCGGCTGGGGGGGCGACAGCGCCCAGCGCCCGGTTCAATCTGTCTCTGGGTTTTACTCTCAACGATCTTGCCGAAGTGGTCCGGCTGGCCGAGCAGGGCAGGATACGGGTGGATGTGGATGTTTATGATTTCGATCAGGTCGAATCGGCCCTGGATGATTTGCGCCAGGGCAGACTTCGCGGCCGTGCCGTGGTTAAAATAGCCTGACAGCAAAGTCACTTTTTATGAAAGAGGGTAGCGCCTGCTCCGGCCGCGCCGCCAGCCAGAAAACAGAAAATTTTATAAGGACCAGACCCCATGTCATCCAAAGATATGATCGATCCGGAACTGCTGCCCGCCCTGGATATGTTCAGTTCTGAACCCATGACCCAGGAAAACCTGCCGGAACTCAGGGAATCCATGAAAGAGATGATGGTTGCCGCTTCCCCTGAGGAAGATGACGACGTCGACAGGGAGGAAGTTTTCATCGATTCGTTGTTCGGTGATCACCCGATCCGGGTGCTGATGTACCGGTCACGGGAAATGGTGTCCGGGGCGCCGGCATTGCTGGATATTCATGGTGGCGGTTATGTGCTGGGAATTCCGGAAATGGATGACCAGCAAAACCGGCGTCTCGCCATCCTGATGACAGGGTTGGTGGTTTCCGTGGACTATCGCCTGGCCCCCGAGAACCCCCATCCGGGACCCATCGAGGATTGTTATTCGGCCCAGAAATGGCTGTTCGACAAAGCGCCGGCGCTGGGAATCTCCACCGATCGTATCGGGATCATCGGCGCCAGCGGCGGCGGAGGCCTGGCCGCTTCACTGGCATTGATGGCGCGGGACAAGGGTGAGGTCAAGCTGGCCTGCCAGTTGCTATTGATCCCCATGATCGACGACCGCACGGTGATTCGGGGCCTCGAGGACCCCCATCCTCACGCGGGCCATTATATCTGGACCCACGCCAACAACGCGTTTGGCTGGCGTTGCCTCCTGGATGCGGAGCCGGGCAGTCAGGGGATTTCCGCTTATGCCGCTGCGGCACGGGCTGATGACCTGTCGGGGTTACCGGCCACTTTTATCAGCGCCGGCGCTCTCGATTTGTTGGCGGAAGAGGATATCGAATACGGGCGCCGGCTGATGCGGGCCGGGGTTCACACTGAGTTGCATGTGTATCCCGGGGCCCACCATGGCTTTGCCATGGTGCCCGAGGCCCGCGTTGCCCGAATGCACCAGAGGGACCTGGAAAACGCACTTTGTCGCATGCTCGATATCGATATAGCCTGAACCGGTTTGTCAAAAAAACGAATCAGAAAGCCTCCTTAGTCAAAGAGACCTCATGACGGTGAGATTTTCAGGACAGGTCGTCAATACGCACTCTAGTCTCGTCGTCGAGGTCGCTTTCGCCGAGATTTCGAAAATCTAGTCCGCCGTGGGGCTCTTAATGCCAATGGCAATGGTATCAACATCAAAAATAACGGGGACGGAAAATGAAAGAACGGGACGTGAGGGATAAAAATTTCGTATTTATCGGCGGGTCCCACGGCATGGGCCGCGCCGCCGCTAGGGCCCTGGCCGAGCGGGGAGCATCGGTGCTGATCGTTGCCCGAGGTGCGGAGGCCGGAGAGGCGGCCGCCCGCGAAGCCCTCGGCGTTGGCGCGGCTTCCGGCAGCTTTATCGAGGCGGACCTGTCGACGGTCGAGGGAACCCGGCGGGCGGCGGAGGGCATAAAGGCCCGCGCGCCGGAAATCCACGGCCTCATGCATACTGCCATGAGCCCGTTCCGGCAACGGAAAATTACCGAGGATGGCCTCGAGTTCGCATTCGCCTTGCAATACTTCGCCCGTGCGGCCCTCAACCGGCTGTTGCGGGATAACCTGGCCGCATCCGGCGACGGTCGCATCGTTCATGTGGCGGGTAATGTGTCGCCGGGAATGGCGAAGGTGGATCTGGACGATCTTCAGTTCGAGAACCGCAAGTGGACATTCTTCAGGGCAATCCTGGGTACCCACCACCTGGGCTTTCTGCATCTGCAGGAGGCGGCGCGCCGCTGGGAGGAACTGCCCATCTGTGCCACGGCCTTTTGCGTCAATTCGGTAAAGACCAAGGTCATGCTCGACAGGGAGATGCCCCTGATTATGCGCCTGATGGGCCGGCTGGGGAGCTCCCCGGAAAAGGCTGTGGGCAATGCGATCACGTTGCTCACCAAGGCGGACAACAGCGATATCGGCAATGTGATTTGCCGTAAACCCGGACGCTTCGAGCCGGAACCTTTCAACCTGGATGTGGACGAGGCCCGCCGGCTCTGGGACATTACCACCCGGATCGGTGAAGAGCGCAATCTGTCCTTGCCTTGACCTTGTCGCGATCACAGCGCGAACTGGCGGTTGCCTTTTCACCAGCCCTCGGGAATCACAAAATAGCGCCGGCTTTCCTCCCCGTCGGTCGTGCGGGCAATCATGATCGGTCGTTTTTCCCGCTCAAGGCGTTTCCCCACCCGCTGGACAAAGTTGGCGACGCCTTGGCTTTCCGGTAATGCCGGCAGTAGCCATCCGGGCTTTTCCAGGATGAGCCAGCGGGTTCCGGCCTGTTCCTGGTTTGTGGTTGCCACCAACTCGGCCAGGTTGTCGATTGTCAGCCATTCGCCGTGCAAATGATCCCGGTTGAAACCGTCGGGCAGGTCAATGGTCCGCCCGGCCGGATGAAACAGGTAGCCCTTCAGCAGTACCGCTTTGCAGTCCGGTGCCGGCAAACCATGGGCACGCAATGCTGCCATGCCCTCGGGACCTGACGACAGGGGTAACTGGTGGCGCTGAAGCCGTTCGATTTTCAGTTGCAGGTTGTCGTCGGGATTCGGGCCTATCCATTTTGCCAGTTCTACGCCGGGGCGATCAGCTTGGTAGATATAGAATTTTACGGCTACTTCGCCGTGGACGACCCTTTCCCGGTGGGTATCCTCAAAGAGAAAATCCAGGGCTCCCAGGGTGTTGCCGTTCCGGTAAACCGGCAGGTTGTAGGCAAGCAACCGGTAACGGGGGTGATTGCGCAGGAAGAAGGTCCAGAAGGCCTCGAACCGGGCGCCCAGGCGGCGGTCGTCACCATTGGCCAGGTGGGTTTCCAGTGCCGCCGTGTCCTTATCCAGAGCCTCGAGAATCTCGATTGCGCCCCTGTCGCAGGCGACAGGCCAGGGGGTCGTGGCCTCCGGCGGGAGGCGATCCAGGATAGGGGGACTGAACAGGCACCAGCCCATCTCCCGCACCGAACTTTTTCGGGCGTTTCGCCAGTCAAATGCCATAACAGACCGAACTCCTGTGTATAATTCCCAGCCTAATCCATTGGTTGCAGTGGTGGCTATGGCAAATTTCCAGCGTATTGGCCTGCTAACCCAGCTACACCACGCCGAGGTGCTGGACACGCTCGATCACCTGGCCAGTTTCCTGATCGGCACCGGACGCGAGGTGGTGGTGGAGTCCAGCGTCGCCGCCAAAATGGCCGAGGGGCAGTTTGCGGTGGAAGACCGCGAAACCCTGGCCGGCTCCGTCGATCTGGTGATCGTGGTGGGCGGGGACGGCAGTATGCTCAGCGCCGCCCGGGACATGGTGGATTTCGATGTGCCGCTACTGGGTGTCAACCGGGGCCGGCTGGGCTTTCTCACGGATATCCACCCGGAAGAGGCGGAACAGCGGGTTGCCCGGGTGCTCGCCGGAGAATACGTGGTGTCCGACCGCTTCCTGCTGCGGCTGGAGTTAAGCCGTCAGGGTAAGTTGCTGGGTGACGGCCTGGCCCTCAATGATATTGTCCTGCATCCGGGCAAATCCGTGCGCATGATGGAGTTCGAGCTCTATATCGATCGCCAGTTCGTATACAGCCAGCGTTCCGACGGCCTGATTGTCTCCACACCCACCGGCTCCACTGCCTATGCGCTATCGGCGGGAGGGCCCATCATCCATCCCCGCCTCAATGCCATGGTCCTGGTGCCCATGAACCCCCACACCCTTACCAGCCGGCCCATTGCGGTGGATGCCAATAGCGATATCGAAATCCGCGTTGGCCAGCGCAACGAGCTTCATCCGCTGGTCACCTGTGACGGCCAGAAGGACCTGACCAGCGAGCCCGGGGATATCATCCGTATCTACAAGCGGGATAACACGCTGCGCCTGATCCACCCCGTCGACCATAATTTCTACGAGATCTGTCGCTCCAAGCTGGGCTGGGGCAGCCGGCTGGATGCCGGCAAGCATATCGAAAGGTAGGACATGACCGACCAGTGGCTGAGAGTGGCGGAATTCCCGCCCCATACCGACCTGACCGCGCTTCGTGAAAGCCTCGACCGGCACGCCATCGAGTACCGGATTACGGGGGAGGATACCGCCCGGCAGCTCTGGGTGGCCGATGCAGCGCGGATGGAAGAGGTAATGGCACTGTTAAAGGAGCTGTTCCGGGTCAATACCGGACCGGTGCGCCGGCCGGGCGGTCACGAAAGCCTCGCCGACGGCCTGCGCCGACAGTTCAGTCAGGCGCCGGTGATGATGGTGTGCCTGGCCCTGAGCGTTCTCGGGGCCGCCATTGTCCAGTGGCAGTTCGGTTGGGTGCACTGGCTCACCTTCCAGGATTTCGATCTGGCCGGGCCCCGGCAGATCCGGTTGGGAACACTGGAAATGACCTTGCGCAATGGCGAATACTGGCGGATCGTGACGCCCATCTTCGTTCATTTCGGCATTTTCCACCTGGCGTTCAACGGGCTCTGGCTCTGGGAATTCGGTCGCCGGGTGGAGGCCCTGGCGGGAAGCATGCACTTCCTGCTGCTGGTGCTCTTTGCCGGCGCGGTATCCAACTGGAGCCAATATGTCTGGAGTGGCCCCAGTCTCTTCGGGGGCATGTCCGGCGTTCTCTACGCGCTATTGGGCTATATCTGGATCGGCAATCTGGTGGCACCCCATCCCGCGCTTGCCATACCCCGGGGCATTATCGCGTTCATGCTGCTCTGGCTGGTGCTCTGCATGACCGGTGCCGTGGGACTGGTGATGCAGGGCGATATTGCCAACGCCGCCCATGTTTCCGGACTGGTGGTGGGTATGATCCTGGGGGCCGTCTTCGGCCTCCTTCGACGGCAAAGGCGCCTATAATGCCGGCTTGGCAACTTCCTGGAAGGTACTATGGACTATCGACAACTCCTGGAATCACTGACTCCCGAAATGTACGAAGGGCTCAAGCGCGCCGTGGAACTGGGTAAGTGGCCGGATGGCCGGCGTCTCAGCCCCGAGCAGCGCGAACTCTGCCTGCAGGCCGTGATCGCTTACGATAATCGCAACCGGCCGGCGGAGGAGCGCACGGGCTACATTGCGCCCCGGGAGCATAGTCATTGCCGCGGCTCCGGCGAGGCTGCGCGGCCGGACAGTGCGCGTGCGCGGCCGCTGAAATGGCGGGAGCCCTCGTGACTGCATTGGCGGAATCGGGTCATCTGCGCAAGATGGCCGTCGAACTGGGCGGGGACTCCGGGCCGGTGCGCTATTCATTGCCCCTGGACAATCTTGTCCTGCCCCTTAACGACCATCTGGGTAAAACGCTTTCCCTGCGTTTTCGCGGCGCAATCCATTGCTGCCATTGCGGTCGGGCCACCAACAAGAGTTTTAGCCAGGGTTATTGCTACCCCTGTTTCCGCAAACTGGCCCAGTGCGACAGCTGCATTGTCAGCCCCGAAAAATGCCACTATTACCAGGGTACCTGCCGGGAGCCTGCCTGGGGTGAAGAACACTGCATGGTCGATCATATTGTCTATCTGGCCAACTCCTCCGGTGTCAAGGTGGGCATAACCCGGGCGAGCCAGGTTCCCGTCCGCTGGGTCGACCAGGGGGCGGTCCAGGCACTGCCCGTTTTCCGGGTCCAGACCCGGCAGCAGTCGGGTTTTGTCGAGGATGTCCTGCGCCAGCATGTCCGCGACAGGACCAACTGGCGGGCCATGCTCAAGGGCCCCGCCGAACCCGTTGATCTGGCCGGTATCCGGGATGCCCTGCTCGAACGTACGGATAAGGAACTGTCGGCACTGGAAGAGCGTTTCGGTATTCAGTCCCTGCAGCGTCTTGAGGGGGCAACCACCACCCCCATAGACTATCCTGTGCTCGAATACCCGGCCAGGGTGGCCTCCTTCAACCTGGACAAGAATCCGCTGGTGGAGGGCACCCTGATGGGTATCAAGGGTCAATATCTGATCCTGGATACCGGTGTCATCAACATTCGCAAGTACACCGCTTATCATGTGGACGTAATTGTCCACTGAACCCCTCTCTGACTCAATGTGGTTGATTTATGGCACTGCGCGATTCCCAGCCCCGTACCATCCGCCTTAAGGACTATGAAGTTCCGGACTTCCTGATTGACAGAACGGAGCTGACCGTCGAGCTGGGAGAGACGGAAACCCGGGTCAGGTCCCGGCTCGCCGTGCGTCGCAACCCGGGTGCCGCCAATCCCGGCGCTCCCCTGGTCCTGCACGGCCGAAATCTGGAAATCGTGTCTCTGACGGTCGACGATACCGTGCTGGAAGAAGGGCAGTACAGCTATGCCGCCGGCGAACTGGACGTGGGTCAGGTTCCCGACAGGTTCGAGTTCGGCGCCGACGTCATTATCCACCCGGAGGCGAATACCTCGCTGGAGGGGCTGTACAAATCCCGCACCATGTTCTGTACCCAGTGCGAGGCCGAGGGGTTCCGCAAAATCACCTTTTACCTGGATCGCCCGGACGTAATGTCCGAATTCACCACCACGGTGATTGCCGACAAGGACAAATACCCGGTGTTGCTCGCCAACGGCAATCCGGTGGCGGAAGGCGAGGATAATGGCCGCCACTGGGTCACCTGGCACGATCCCTTTCCCAAGCCCGCCTACCTATTCGCCATGGTGGCCGGAGAGCTTTCCCATATTCAGGACAAATTCACCACGCAAAGCGGCCGGGAAGTGTCGTTGCGCCTCTACGTGGAAGAAAAGGACCTGGACAAGTGCGATTTTGCCATGGCGGCACTCAAGCGCGCCATGCGCTGGGACGAGGAAACCTACGGCCGGGAATACGATCTGGATATTTTTATGATCGTCGCGGTGGATGACTTCAACATGGGGGCCATGGAAAACAAGGGTCTCAATATCTTTAACACCTCGGCGGTGCTGGCCAAGCCTGAAATTACCACGGACCAGGCCTTCCAGACCATCGAGGCCATTGTCGCTCACGAGTATTTTCATAATTGGTCGGGCAACCGGGTTACCTGCCGGGACTGGTTCCAGTTGAGTCTCAAGGAAGGCTTTACGGTATTCAGGGATTCGCAGTTTTCCGAGGACATGGCATCCCCCGTGGTCAAGCGGGTCCAGGACGTCAACATGCTGCGCACCCTGCAATTCGCCGAGGACGGCGGTCCCATGGCCCATCCGGTGCAGCCTGATTCCTACATGGAGATTTCCAACTTCTACACCCTGACCGTCTACGAGAAGGGCTGCGAAGTGGTGCGCATGATTCACACCCTGCTGGGGCCCGAACAGTTCCGCAAGGGTTCGGATCTGTATTTCGAGCGTCACGACGGCCAGGCTGTGACCATCGAGGATTTTGTCGCCGCCATGGAGGACGCCAGCGGACGCGATCTGGGCCAGTTCATGAACTGGTACCGCCAGGCGGGAACGCCACGACTGGCTATCGATGGCGAATACGATGCCCAGGCCCAGGTCTACCGGCTGACTTTCCGGCAATCCTGTCCGCCGACACCGGAGCGCAGGGAGAAAGCCCCCTATCTTATCCCCGTGGCCATGGGCCTGGTGGGTGGGAAAGGCGATCTGCCCCTGTACGGGGAGGGCCTTAACGGTGAAACCCACGCCGTGCTGGAAGTCACCGGGCCTGAACAGACCTTTGTTTTCGACAAGGTGGCGGAGAGGCCGGTGCCGTCCCTGCTGCGCAACTTCTCGGCACCGGTGAAATGGCATTTCCCTTACAGTCGCGACGAGCTGCTATTCCTGATGGCCCGGGACAGCGATGGCTTCAACCGCTGGGATGCCTGCAACCAGCTTGCCGTGTCGATGCTCGAGGACATGATCGAAGACGAACTGGCCGGCCGCGAAGGACACCTGGATGAGCGTCTGATTGATGCCTATCGCGACCTGCTCGCCGACAAAACCCTGGACCCGGCCATGGTGGCGCTGATGCTGACGCTACCCACCGAGGCCTACCTGGGGGAGCAGCGGGAGCAGATCGAGGTGGCGGCCATCCACGGCGCCCGGCGCCGCGCCCGGGCGCAGATCGCCATGGCCCTGCGCGAGGAATTCCTGGCGGTCTATCGGGAAAACCGCAGTGTCGAGCCCTATGCGCCGGAACCCGGCCAGATCGCCCGGCGCAGCCTGAAAAACACGGCCCTCGGGTACCTTTCCCTGTCCGGGGACGAGGAAGCGCTTGCCCTGGTGCATGAGCAGGCCACGGCGGCGGATAACATGACCGACACCCACGCGGCCCTGGTGTCCCTGGTCAATGCTCCGGCGGACGCGGCCCGGCCCCTGGCCCGGGCGGCGCTGGAGAAATTCTACGCCGACTGGCATCACGAGTCCCTGGCGATGAACCTCTGGTTCCAGATCCAGGCCGGCAGCACGCTGCCCGGCGGCCTGGAGCGGGTCCGGGAGCTCATGGGGCACGAGGCTTTCGATATCCGCAACCCCAACAAGGTAAGGGCCCTGATCAACGCCTTCTGTGCCCTCAACCCCGTCAACTTCCACCGGGAGGACGGCGAGGGTTATCGCTTCCTGGCGGACCGGATCCTCGAACTGAATGCCATTAACCCGCAGATTGCCTCGCGCTCGGTAAACCCCCTGACCCGGTGGCGGCGCTACCCGTCGGCATTGGCGGATAAAATGCGCAAAGAGCTCGAGCGCATCAAGGGCGAGCCGACCCTGTCCCCGGATGTTTACGAAGTGGTGTCGAAGAGCCTGAAGGCAACCTGATATCAGGTTGCTGCTGCGGACAGAAACTATTGTTAACAAAGCATGGGCCGATCAGGTTGATAATCACTCACAGATAGGGAACGGGAATTATCCTGTTCCCGGTAGTCGATAGCGAGTAAAGCGATGGAATACCGAAAACTGGGCAATACCGAGATCGAGGTCAGCGCCATCTGCCTCGGCACCATGACCTGGGGGCAGCAGAATACCAAGCTCGAGGCATTCGAGCAGATGGACTACGCCACCGGCGAGGGCATCAACTTTATCGACACCGCCGAGATGTACCCGGTACCGCCTAATCCCGACACCGCCACCACCACTGAACAGTATATCGGTGACTGGCTCCGGGAAAGGGGTAATCGCGAGAGTATCGTCCTGGCCACGAAGGTAACCGGTCGCGGTGACGTCAACCCGGGTGTCAGTCATTTTCGCGATGGCCCGAGACTCAGCCGCACTCAGGTACGGCAGGCCCTGGATGACTCACTGCACAGACTCAGGACGGACTATGTGGATCTCTACCAGCTCCACTGGCCCGAGCGAAAAACCAATTTTTTCGGCAAACTGGGTTATGTCCACGAAGAGGACGACGACGCCATTCCCATCGAGGAAACCCTGGACGCGCTCGGGGAACTGGTCCGGGAAGGCAAGGTACGTGCTATCGGCCTGTCCAACGAAACCCCATGGGGACTAATGGAGTTTTTGCGCCAGGCCGAGAACAAAGCGCTGCCGCGCGTGGTCAGCATCCAGAATCCCTACAGTCTGGTCAACCGCACCTTTGAAGTGGGGCTTGCCGAGATGGCCATTCGCGAACAGGTGGGCTTGCTCGCCTATTCGCCCCTGGCCTTTGGCACTCTGTCCGGCAAGTACCTGCGTGGACAGCAGCCGGCCAACACCCGCCTTACCCTTTTCGAACGCTTTTCCCGGTACAACAATCCGCGCAACGAACGGGCGGTTGGCGAGTACGTGGCCCTTGCCGAAGAGCACGGGCTCGATCCCGCCCAGATGGCCCTGGCCTATACCGTCGGCCGGCCCTTCGTCACCAGCGCCATTATCGGCGCCACCACCATGGATCAGTTGCGCGCCAATATCGCCAGTGCCGCGTTAACTTTACCGGAAGAGGTGATGGCGGGAATCGAAACAATTCACTCAAACAATCCCAACCCTGCTCCCTGAGCATTCCACTTTCCCGGGCGCGCATCCACCGGGCACGCCATTGCCACCCTGTCGGGGATGGGGGGTGATAGCAGGCCAGCGGATCTGGTATTCGATTGGCCGAGGACGATTCACCTTCCTATACTTGGTTCCGTGAATGCATCCGGATTTTCCGGAAGATTGTGAGGAGCAGGCTATGTTCGTGGAGAAAATCAAGACGCCGGGCCTTGCCCAGCTTTCCTATGTGGTGGGCGACGGCGATCGGGCTGCGGTGGTGGATCCCCGGCGCGATGTGGATGTGTATATCGATATCAGTCGGCGCGAAGGCGCGCAGATTACCCATATTCTCGAAACCCATCGCAATGAGGACCTGATCTCCGGCGCCAGTGCGCTGGCCGAGATAACGGGTGCGACAGTGTTGCACGGGCCCAATCCCGCCGAACCGATCGCCTATGCGCAAACCATCCGCGAAGGCGAGGGATTAACCCTGGGCAACCTGGGCGTCAGTGTTCTGGAAACGCCGGGCCATACCGACGACAGCGTCAGCTATGTGCTTCATGACCGGGAACTGGGGGGCGAAGCCATCGGGGTTTTTACCGGGGATGCCCTTTTTGTCGGCGACGTGGGACGAACCGATTTTTATCCGGACCGCCCCGAAGAGGTGGCCGGGCTTCTTTTCGATTCGCTGCAAAAGCTCGCGGCTCTGGGCGACCAGGCTATTATCTATCCGGCCCATGGGGCCGGCTCGGTATGCGGTGCCGGCATGGCCGACAGGGAGTTTTCCACCATTGGTACGGAGCGACAGACAAACAGGATGCTCCGCATCGAGGACAGGGACGAGTTTATTCGCCGGAAAACGGCCGAGGAGCATTACCAGCCACCTTACTTCCGGCTGATGGAGCAGATGAATACCCGCGGCGGCAATCCGGCTTCGGATCCCCTGGCCATCAAGCCACTCGCTATCCCCGACCTGAAAGCCGGCATGGATGACGGCTGTCAATTGGTCGATGTCAGGAGTCCGGAATCGTTCGCCGGCGCCCATATAGACGGGGCATTGTCGTTGCCGGTTGGTCTTGTGACCACCTATGGCGGCTGGTTGCTGGATCCGGAGGATCAACTGATCATTGTCGCCGATAACTTGGCACAGGCCCGGGAGGCGGAAATTCATTTCTCGCGCATTGGCTACGACAGGGTAGCCGGGGCATTCACCGATGGCATGGCCAAGTGGGCAGCGGCCGGCGAGCCGTTCGAGTCCATGGCCACTGTATCTGTTTCGACAGTGAAAGAACGGCTCGGGAAGCCGCCGGAAAACTGGGTCCTGCTCGATGTGCGGAAAGGCGAGGAATTTCGCGGCAACGCAATCGATGGTGCCCGCCATATTTTCCTTGGCCACCTGCCCGGGCAGTTGGCGGAGCTCGACCGGGACGCTTCCTATACGGTGTTATGTGGCAGCGGGATGCGGGCCATGGTGGGCGGTGCCGTACTCCGGAAGGCGGGCTGGCGAAACGTCGACGTGTTTATGGGCTCCATGGGCGCCTGGACAAATACCGCGGAGTAGTGTGGACCGGCGCCGGTAATTGCTTTTCCAGCCAGTCTTAAACCGCGGGATTCGAGTAGGCTGGGGCAAATCCCTCAGGCGGGCTGTTTTTTGCGCCGTCGCTTGCTTGTTTTGTCGATGTGGTTGTATAGCTCGACAAACTGCTGTGTCAGGTTGTGCGAGGGCGCGAAGTAGATGAGCGGCCGGTTGGCGGTATGGGATTCGCGCATCTTGACGGACTGGTTGAGGTACACCGGCAGGATGGGATGTTTTTCTGCCTTGAGTTCCTCTATGATCTGGGTGGGCAGGTTGGCCCGGGGCTGGAACAGGTTGACGACGATCCCCCCTACGCCGAGGTCCTCGTTGTGGTCGTCACGCACCTCATCGATGATATCGATAATATTGTAGAGCGCCTGGCGCGAGAATGCATCGCAGTCGAAGGGAATAAGGCATTGGTCGGCGCAGATCAGGGCCGAGTGGGTGTAAAAATTCAGTGCCGGCGCCGTATCGATATAGATCTCGTCGAATTCATCGTCGAGTTTGTCGAGCAGGTCCCGCAGTTTGTAGATCTTGTGCCGGGATTCCAGTTTGGTTTCCAGGTCGTCCAGTTCGGGGCTGGCGGGAATCAGGTAGAGATTCTCATAATCGGTTTCGTAGCAGTACTCGATGGGCGCGGTCCGGCTGCGGCCGGGCTTCAGGCAGTTGCGGAAGTAGGCGGCGATACCGGTTTCCAGTTCCGCTGGCGGCACGCCCAGCAGGTAGTGGGTGCTGTTGGCCTGGGCGTCCAGGTCCACCACCAGGACCCGCTTGCCCATGGTCGCGCCTATGGCCGCCAGGTTACAGGTAATGCTGGATTTGCCGACTCCGCCTTTCTGGTTGAATACCACGCGACGCATGCTTATTTTGCTCCCGAGGTTGTTTAGGGGCGTGCAAAGAGTACGCGGATATCCTCGCCCCCGGCGGGGGCTTTGTCAATCGGGGTATAGAGGCTTCAGTTTCCGTCCGTCGTTGCCGGGCCAGTGCCGTTGCTCCCCGCGCACCGTGGCGAGCCGCTCTTTACAGCTTGTCACCGCCGGCGCCGGAGCCGATGCCGGGCCGTAGAGGGCGTTGTCCAGGGCCCTGAATTGGCGGTCGAGCTCCCCGTCACCAGCCAGTCCGGCGATCCGCTCCAGGGTGTCTGCCCGGTCTTCCGGCCAGAACAGCGGCGCCCAGTCAAGGATGGCGGCCCGCAGTTGCCGCGGACGGTCCGGGGGACAGTCCATGACGCGCTTGAAGGCACGATCCTCGCTGACCCCGGTTTTCCCGGCATCGTCTTCCGTACTACGGGGTGCGACGGTACGCCGCCCACGCCACCAGGCGATGGCCAGCAGCAACACCAGCACGGCCAATACGAGATTACCGATCAGGGACAGCCATAACCAGTGTGGCGGGTAGTCGGGCTGCGAAGACCCGGGTGACGGTGCCTGGTTCGCGCTATCGGGGGTCGGCGATGTTGCCGGTGTCGTATCGGGCGCCGGGGCCACCTGTAATGTCAGGGCATCCAGACGAGTCTCGCGCATGGTGTCAGCGCGGGTATCCCACCAGCGCACCGTGACCGGCGGCAGCGTCAGCTTCCCGGCCCGGGTGGGAACGATGGCCATGGACTCGGTTCGCTGGCCAAGGACGCCTTCCGGTTCCAACGATTGCTGGATCCGGGGCTGGTCCGGGTAGGCTTTAATCCCGTCGTCGACAGGGATATCCAGGGGCGGCAGTTGAGCGCCGGTAAGGCCCTGGGCGGTAAGGGTGATCGTGCGGGTCACCGGCTCGCCCACCAACAACTGGTCAAGGGGGCGGCTCCAGCGCTGGCTGAGACTGACCCCCTGGCTGGGCAGCCAGGCCGCCGGCGATACGGTACCGGGACGGGGTTGCACTTGGACGGTTTTCTCCTCGGAATTGAGGAAAACCTGGCGTCCGCCCCGGCTGAACAGGGAACTGCGGGAACCCGGGTCCGGGATCACTGCCCGGAAGCGCTGGGCGGGAATAGTCAGTGGGCCGCTGCTCTGGGGGAAGAGGGCATAGCGGATTTCCACCACCGAGTAGGGTGTGCCGTTCAAAGTTTTCTGGTACTGGCTTTCATTCAGCTTGATGACCTGGGCGTCGGCTACCTCCAGGTCGGACATGGCGAGCTTGTCGAGCACCACGGCGGTGTGGACGCGCAGGGTGAACAGTATCTGTTCCTGGACATGGACCCGGCTTTTGTCGATATCGGTCTCGATAAACACTTGGCGGCCCTGGTTGTCCGTATCCGGAGCGTCCGTTACCTGCACGGTCAGGGCGTCGCTCACTGCCCCCTTGAAGTGGAATGAGGGAATGACCAGTTCGCCTTTTTCCCGGGGACGCAAGCGCACCAGCCATTCCGTGTAGGAGGTATTGCCGCCACTGCCAAAGGAGAACTGGCTCTGGCGCTGGGTAGTGAGGATCTCGAACTGGTGCTCCAGGGCGGAGAAGTCGGGGTCCCCAAGCACCTGCTCGTCGTAGCGCACGCTCAGGGTCAGGGTTTCGTTGATGGCGATACGGGTCCGGTCCACCGAGGCGCTGAGTTCGCCGGCACCGGCACCGGCGGCCCACAGGAGCAGGCAGAATATCAGTGTCAGAGCCCGCGTCCGGGGAAATGGCAGCAATGTCTTCACCAAAGCTCTCTTCACCAGCGTTCCTCCTGGCCATCGTTCGGGGGCGTTTGGTAGCGGCCGGCGCCGGGATCCCGCCATTGGCGGGCTTCCTGCTGGGCACGGAACTTCCGGCGCAGCAGGCCGCCGGGATCGTCGGGAACGCGCCGCAGCCATTGCTCCATGGCCTGTCTTTCCTCGTCGCCGGGCCCGGTTTCGGCCGCGCGTCCTGCGACACCCTTGCTGTCGTTCGCGCTGTCGTCGTCGGCCGGCCCCGGCTTTGCTTCGCCCCGGGCCGGTTGCTCGGGTTTACCGGACTGTTCAGCCTGTGGTGCTTCGTGTCGCTCCGGTTTCTGGCCGGTGCTTTCGTCCCGGCCGTCCTGCGGTTGCCCGGATCCCTGCTCCTGTTTTTGACGTTCGTCGCTTCCGCTTCCGTCGTTCCGGTTCGTGCCGGGTTGCCGGTTGTCGTTCTGTTGCCGGCGCGGTTCCGGTTCGTCGCCGTCCTGCCCGGCGCCATCGTCGTTGCGGGAATTGCCCGATTCCCGGTCTTGCTTGTCCTGGTTGCCCTCGCCGGATTGTTGCTGTTTTTTTTGCTGGTCGAGCAGCGATCTGACAATGCGACGGTTATAACGGGCATCCCCCAGACCGGGATCCTTGTCAAGAGCCCTGTCGTAGGCTGCAAGCGCTTTTTCCAGTTCCCCGGCCCTGGCCAGGGCATTGCCCCGGTTGTAGTGGGCCCGGGCCGAGTCGCCCGTGGCGAAGGCCCGGGCGGCCGATGTGTAATCGCCGCTGCGGTACTCGGCAATGCCCTGCCACTGGGGGTTTTCGAACCGCTCGGCGGCCTTTTGCGGGTCGCCCTGTTCGAGGATTTCCATACCCTGTTGGTCCGGTGTCCGCCACAGATCCTGCCACCAGCCCGCGCGACTGTCCGGGGCGTAGGCCAGGGGCAGCGCAATCAGGCAGGCAAGGAGACCGCGCCGGAAGGCCAGCACCGTCACCGGTAACAGGATTACGGCAAGCCAGTAGCCCCTGTCGCGCCATGTGTCGAACTCCCGGTCCAGTTCGCGAACGCGGGTGTCGGAGGCATTGGCCAGGGGCGACAACAGATAATCGATATCCGAGCTGCCAGTGGCCAGGGTCGCATAACGGCCGCCGTGGCTGCGGGCCAGGGTTTCCAGTTCACCCGGGTCGAGTCGCGCCAGGACGATATCGCCGCTGCTGTCCCGGGCGAAGCCCTGGTGATCCGACAGGGGGATCGGTGCCCCTTCGCGGGTGCCGACCCCGAGGATCGACAGGGAAAAATTGTCAAAACCGGCCAGCAGGCGGTCCAGGTTTCTGCGGGCCTGGTGGGTGACGCCGTCGGTGATCATCAGCAGGTCGCCCTCCAGGTGGCCGGCATTCATGACCAGTTCGATACCGGTCTGCACCGCCTGTTCCGGGTTGCTGCCGGCCAGGGGCATGATACCGGGATGCAGCGAGGGCACCAGGGCGATAATGGTGCGGGTGTCGTCGGTAAGGGGAGTGACCACATGGGCACCGCCACTATAGGCCACCAGGGCAGTGGTGCCTTCCGTGCGCGCCTTGAGCAGGTCGATAAGCTTGAGCCGGGCCCGGACCAGGCGGTTGGGCTTAAGGTCCTCGGCAAGCATGGAGGGGGAGAGGTCGAAGACAATCACCAGTGCGCCCTCCTGTTTGTGAACGGGAAGGGGGGTACGCTCCCAGGTGGGGCCGGCCAGGCCCACCGAGGCGACCACCAGGGCGGCGAAAAACCAGCGGGCCAGGTTCCGGCCGGCGTTCCCCCCGCCGTTGTTTTCCACCAGCAGCGGTTGCAGGGCCGGGGCGATAACCTGTTCCCAGGCCCCGGCCCGGTTTCCCGCCCGCCGGACCAGGAGCGCCACGGCCAGGGCAACGGCAATGCCGAGCAGCCACCAGGGACGCAGAAAGTGGAAATCGGCAACGAGGCGGGGCAGGTCAACCATGCCGGTCCTCCTGCCGGTGCAGAAGGCCGAGGACGGCGATGCCCGCGAAAGCGAGGGTCAGGGGCCAGTGGAACAGTGCCTTGGTGGGTCTCAGGGTTTCCGCTTCCTGCTCGACGGGTTCCAGGCGGTCAATGGTCTCGTAGATCCGGGCCAGTTGCTCCGGGTCACGGGCCCGGAAATAGCGCCCGCCGGTTGTCGCGGCGATTTCTTTGAGCATTTCCTCGTCCAGGTCGGCGGAAGGATTGAGCCGCTGGCTGGAAAAGAAGCCCCGGCGAACGATTTCCTCGGCGCCGATACCCACCGTGTAGATCTTGATATCGTGGGCCGCCGCCAGTTCCGCCGCTTTCAGGGGCGGCACCACGCTGGCCGTATCGGCGCCGTCGCTGAGCAGGATCAGTACCCGGCTGTTGTCCGGACGCGACTGAAGGCGCTTGACCGCGATACCGATGGCGTCGCCGATGGCGGTGGCGCCCCCGGCGAAACCGATCCTGGCCTCCTGAAGCAGAGTATTGAGTGTGCGACGATCAAAGGTCAGTGGCGTTTGCAGGTAGGCGCGGGAACCGAAAAGGATCAGCCCCAGGCGATCCCCCCGGCGCTGTTCGACGAATCCGCCGACAATGGCCTTGACCGCGGAAAGCCGGTCGGTATAACCGTTGTCGGTGGCCATATCCCGGACCTGCATACTCTCGGAGATGTCCACGGCCAAAAGCAGGTCCCGGCCGCTGGTGGGCAGGGGCATGGGTTCGCCCACCCAGGTGGGCCGGGCGACGGCCAAAATGAGACCGAGCCAGACGGTGACGAGCAGGCCGTAGCGCAGCCAATAGCCCGCTCCTCCGTCCCGGCGGCTTTCGCCGCCGGCGAGTGCCAGGGCGGCATAGAGTCGCGATCGCAGGGCGGGCCGGCCCGCCGTTACCGGCGGTCGCACCAGGCGGTAGAACCAGGGCAGGGGCAGCAGCATCAGCAGCCAGGGCCAATGGAGAGTCAACATAGCTGCTCCCGCCGGTGTCGCCGGATCCAGTGGTCTACCGCCTTTGCCAGCTCCCCGGCATCGCCGGCAGCGATATTGGCGGTGCTTCGGTACTGGCTCTGGACCAGGTCCTCCAGTGTTGTCCGTTTGGCGAGGCGGCCGCCGTCGATAGCGTCGATAGCGGTCAGCAGTTCCCGGGCCGGGAGGCTGCGCAACGGCGTGTCGGCCCTGGCGGTGAGCGCGGTGCGACGGACCAGTGCCAGGAGCCGGGCCACGGTATCGCCCGGCGGGTCGGTGTCGAGGTGGGCCCGGATTTCGGCCAGTTCGGCCAGGGCGGCGCGCCGGTAGCGGTTGCGCCGCCGGTGCCGGACCAGGGCGAAAATGCCTAGACCGGCCATCAGGACAAGCAGGACAGCGATCAGCCACCAGCCCGGCGCCGGTGGCCAGAATCCCGGCGGCGGTGGCGTGTGCAGATCCCGAAGTTGCTCCAGGGGGTTCACGCGGGACTCCTTCGGCGGGATTTGCCGTAGGCCTTCAGGAGCGCGTTCATGACCGGTGTGTCCGTGGTCAGTTCCACCAATCCCAGACGCAACCGGCCGGCCAGAAGGTGGAGCTGATCGTGGCGCCGGCGAAACTGCGCTTCGAAACGGCGCCGGGTTTCCAGGTCCCGGGCGTTCACGGTCAGGCGCTGGCGGCCGTCGGTCACGGTGTAGCGCCCAGGCGGCGGAAGCCGGGCTTCAAGGGGGTCGTAGACATTGAACAGGCTGAGGTCGCAGTGCCGGTGCAATTCAAAGAACTGTCGCTCGCAATGCCGGTCCAGGTCATGAAAATCGCTGATCAGCAGTACCGTGGAGCCCGGGTGAGCGACCCGGCGCACATCCTCGGCGATTCGCCCCAGGTCAAGGCGGTCTTCCGCCGGTTCCATCAGGGCAAGACAGGTTTCGGTCAGGGTGCGGATCAATTCGAGGACGCTGTGGCGACTGCGGCGGGCGCGCACATCCCGCTGGTGCCGGGGGCCGAAGACCAGCCCGCCGACCCGGTCGTTGGCATTGAGCCCGGCCCAGGCCAGGGTCGCGGCGACGCGGCTGGCCACCACCGACTTGAGTGCCGTGCTCCCGAAAAACATGCTGCTGCGCAGATCCACGGCCACCAGTACGGGACGCTCCTTCTCCTCCCGGAAAAGCTTGGTATGGGTGGTGTTGGTTCGCGCCGTGACCCGCCAGTCGATACTGCGGATGTCGTCGCCGGGCTGATAGGGACGGACTTCGTCGAAATCCATGCCCCGGCCACGGAACCGCGAGCGGTAACCGCCGGCGCCCGTGGCGCTGGCCTGGATTCGAGGGAACAGGACCAGATCCCGGGCGGAGTGGCGCAGCCTGATAAGCTCCCGGGGGTCGGGAGCGGCCACGTCCAGCCATTTCGGATCCACGGATTCGACCAGTGCCTTCATGGATGGGGAGGCCTCAGGCCGAGGGAACGGCAGCGAGCAGGGAGTCGATCACCCGGTCGGCGGTGATACCGTTGGCTTCCGCCTCGAAGCTAAGGATCAGGCGATGGCGCAGGATGTCGTGGGCCACTTCCCGAACGTCGTCCGGGGTCACGTAATCGCGACCGTCCAGCCAGGCGAGGGCACGACTGCAGCGATCCAGGGCAATGGTGGCGCGGGGGCTGGCGCCGTAGTCGAGCCAGTCTCCCAGTTCGCTTCCGTAGGGGCGCGGATTCCGGGTGGCGAGCACGATCTGCACCAGGTATTCCTCCACCGGTTCGGCCATGTGCACGGACAGGGTGGCTTTGCGGGCGGCAAATACATCGGCCTGGGTGACCGGTTCGAAAGCGGGGGGCGGCACCGCATCCGCTTCCCGGCGCGCCAGCCCGAGGATCGCCCGTTCGCTGTCGGCGGCGGGATAGTCGACGTTGACGTGCATTAGAAAGCGATCCATCTGGGCCTCGGGCAGGGGGTAGGTGCCTTCCTGCTCGATGGGATTCTGGGTGGCCATGACCAGGAACAGCTCGGGCAGGGGGTAGGTCTTCGAGCCGATGCTGATCTGGCGTTCCGCCATGGCTTCCAGAAGTGCGGACTGAACCTTGGCCGGGGCACGGTTGATTTCGTCCGCCAGCAGGAGATTGTGAAAAACGGGACCGGCCTGGAACTGGAAGGATCCATCCTCGGGCCGATAAATATCGCTGCCGGTGATGTCCGCCGGCAGCAGGTCCGGTGTGAACTGGATCCGGTGAAAATCCCCTTCGACGGCATTGGCCAGGGTCTTGACGGCGCGGGTTTTGGCCAGCCCGGGGGCGCCTTCCACCAGCAGATGGCCGTCGGCCAGCAAGGCAATAAGCAGCCGGCCGGTGAGGTGGTGCTGGCCGACGATATGGGCGTCGAGATAGTCCCGCATGCGACCAAAGGCTTCCTGACCCTGCATTCTCGCGTTCTCCTGACTTGGTTGGTAATCCGGTGGCGACGCAGCCTGTGATGGCGCGACGAAGGAGTTTAATGGTTCTATGGGACAGCGACAAAGCGAAAAAGCTCCCGGGCGGTACCATTTTTCTGCCGTCACGACTGCCTGCCTCGCCGTGACTTGGCGGCGTCCATGGCTTATGCTTTGCGCCGTTTTTTACGGACCAATGCCCATGTACCAACTATTGCGCAAGGCCCTTTTTCTGTTGCCGCCGGAAACCTCCCACGATGTGTCCCTGGAACTGATGGGCTGTGCCGAGCGGCTGGGGTTGCTGCGTCTGCCCCGGGCGGGACTGCCCGGGCAACCGGTTCGGGTCATGGGCCTGGAGTTCCCCAACCGCCTGGGCCTGGCCGCCGGCCTTGACAAGAATGCCGATTACTTTAATGCCCTGGGCGCGCTCGGTTTTGGTTTTGTGGAGGTGGGCACGGTGACGCCGCGCCCGCAGCCGGGCAACCCCAGGCCCAGGCTGTTTCGGTTGCCTGACTACCAGGCCATTATCAACCGCATGGGGTTCAACAACCGGGGAGTGGATCACCTGGTTTCCCGGGTCGCTCGCCGGCGTTACCCCGGTATCCTGGGTATCAACATCGGCAAGAACTTTGATACGCCGGTGGAACGGGCGGCGGACGATTATCTGGCGGGAATGGACCGGGTCTATGGTTGCGCCGACTATATCGCGGTTAACATTTCCTCGCCGAACACACCGGGTCTGCGCGACCTCCAGCACGGGGATTCCCTCAAGTCCCTGCTGGGCCTGCTCAAGGAGCGCCAGGCAGCCCTCGCGGACCGCCATGGGCGCTACGTGCCCCTGGCGGTAAAAATCGCGCCCGATATCGACAACGAGGCAATCGGCCAGATCGCAAAGCTCGTGTCCGGGGCCGGCATCGATGGTGTCATCGCCACCAACACGACTGTCAGTCGCAATGGTGTCGATCAGCACCCACTCGCCAATGAAGCCGGGGGGCTCAGCGGCGCACCGCTCCGGGCCCGGGCGACGGAAGTGATTGCGGCGCTGGCCCGGGAACTGGACGGCGCCTTGCCAATAATCGGTGTGGGGGGTATCTGTTCGGGGCAGGATGCCCTGGAAAAGCTGGAGGCGGGCGCCAGCCTTGTGCAGGTTTATACGGGATTCATCTACCGGGGACCGGCTCTCGTGCGGGAAGTCATCGACGCGCTGGGAACACCGAACAAAACCTAGAAAATAGATTATATTATCGTTATAAAGTATTGAGTTTTATAAAAATTATGCCTGTTGATACTGGCAGTGAGTCATGGCGTCCAGGGCCCGCTCCTGATCGAGGGTCTCGTCGATAAGGGCTTTTGCCGTCTCTTCGCACTGGCCACAGCATATACCCACATCGAGGCTCATCTGTAGTTCCTCGAAAGTGGTGGCGCCGCGCTGAACCTCGCGGCGGATTTGTTTTTCCCTGACGCCCTTGCAGATGCACACAAACATGTTGGGAAACTCCGCGATTTACCCTGTCAGTTTATGTGTAAATGAGAATCATTGTCAACATTATCGTGGCCCATAGGGTTGAAGGGACAGTATTTGTTTGCTCGTGGCGGGCGGGCTTGGCTACAATAAACGCCAAACAATGGAAGCTGGAGAACTGCCGTGCAAGGCGATAAAAAGGTTATCGAATATCTCAACGAAGCCCTCAAGAACGAACTTACCGCCATCAACCAGTATTTCCTTCATGCCCGGATCTGCCAGGATTGGGGACTGGAGAAGCTCAACGAGAAGGAATACGAGGAATCCATCGACGAAATGAAGCATGCGGATATGCTTATCAAGCGTATCCTGTTTCTGGAAGGGCTGCCCAACCTGCAGGAATTGGGCAAACTCCTGATCGGCGAGGATGTGCGCGAGATTCTGGAGTGCGATCTCAAGCTGGAACTGATAGCCCTGCCCCAGCTCAAGGAAGCCATCGCCTATTGCGAAAGTGTGTCCGACTTCGTTTCCAGGGATCTGTTCCGGCATATCCTGGACAGCGAGGAAGAACATGTGGACTGGCTCGAAACCCAGCTGGATCTGATTAATCGCGTGGGCCTGGAAAACTACCAGCAGTCCATGATGTAAAAACCATGCTTCGATCCAGGTAGCGAAAAGGCCGGCATCCGCCGGCCTTTTTTTGTTGTCCGGGCCCGCCCGGGAGCGGGGACCGACTACAACGGGAGCTGGATCTGCTCGTCCCGGGCCAGGAATTCGGCCAGGTTGCCTGGCCGGTAACGGTTGTCGCGCAGGAAGCGCTGCTCGGCGGAAGTGTGCAGTATTTCATCCCCGTTGAGGCACCCGATAATTCGGCGCGTGAACCCCGCCCGCCGCAATTGTTCCCGCCCCGAACCGTGCACGACTTTCTCGCGGGTTTCCCGGGTCAGGGTGTCCAGGAAATCGCGGTCGAACGCCAGGCCGGCGGCGGCGGCCTTGTCTGCCATCCAGGCCAGGGTGATTCGGGAGAGTCCGTCTTCCGCGTGCCCCCCGCCGATATCCTGGTGGTTGCCGGCAAACCAGCATTGTTCTGTGCGGGTGCGCTCCGGGTGTGTCCGCCACAGGACCGGGGCACGGGTTTTGCGCCGTTCATCAATGGCCAGGGCATGGTAGCCGTGCTCCACGATACCGCTGAGCCGGTTATCATGAAATCCTGCATCGACGTTCTCCCCCTCAGCCTTTCCCGGTACGCCACCGTCGCCCACCGTGTCCCAGACGCCGAGAAAACGGACACTGACCTGTCGACAATGTGCTTGCCGGAACGCGACGGCATTGGCGGCATCGGCCCGCCATCGTGTGCGGTAGATTCGATAGGCTTCATCGATGCGATGGGCCTGGCGCCTGTCGAGGAGCCAGACATTGCGCAGTAGTCCGATACAGCATCGGGCGATGGTGGCGCCCCGACTGGAGCCGAACAGCCAGATTTCGTCGCCGTCTGCATAATTGTGCACCAGAAAACGATATGCGCCACGGATGTCCCTGCCCAGGGGCTGTGGCTCTTCTGTCTCCACTGACAGAGCCCTGTCCTGGTAGTAGACAACCTGCGTCACACCGTCCTCGTCTTCCGAAGCGATGGCACGAGCGAGCCCCAGCACGTTGGTGTGCCCACCCCGGGGCGGATCCCAGGCGCTATCGCAACAGAGGATCAGTCGCTTCATCGGCTGCCGGTCCCCCTGTTAGGCGCAGAGTTTTCGGGTAAGGTGATTCTGCCGCGCTTAAGATCGCGAACGATAAAGCGGGCGGGATGGATCGCCAGGCGCAGGTCCCGCTCCAGGGGAGACGGCTTGCTGTCCATTTCATCGGCGACGACTTCCGCAGCCTGGGGCGCGTAGGTGAGGCCCCGTGAACCGTGCCCGCAATTGAGGTAAAGCCCGGGCCAGTAGCGGCCGGTGCGCGGGATATCGGCCCTGGCGTTATGGGCGAGTGCACCGAAATCCTCCACAAAGGCGTCGTGGCGGGGTGCCGGGCCCGCCACGGGCAGGTAATCCGGCGTGGTGCAGCGCAGGCCGGCACGACCGTCGAGCTGATCGGCGGGGATGCCATCGAAGACACTGGCGAGCCCGGCATCGGTAGCGGCGATGGCAGCCAGGTTTTGCCGGTGGTCCTCGTCCCGTACCCGGTCGCTGACCTCTTCCGGGGTGTAGGTGGCACCCAGGGTGTGGTAGCCGTCCCGGGCCGGTGCCAGATAGGCGCTGCCGCAAACCACGGCTTTGAGTGATTCCGAAGCACGGTTGGCGGGAACAATGCTGATCTGGCCCCGGAGTGGTTTCAGGGGCAGGTGCCGGGTCTGGTCAAAACGGCCGGTCCCGTGACCGCAGGCAAGTACCAGATTCGGGGCGTTAGCAATAATGCCACGGTTTTCGTCCAGCAACTGCCAGCTTGCGGTTTTCCCGTCATAGCGGATATCGGCCACTTCGGCCTGCCGGTAGGGCAGGCCCCGGGCCAGGGTTCGACAGACCTGTGCCGGTGCCACCCAGCCCAGCCCGGGATAGAAAAGCGCCAGATCCCCGGCCAGGGGAAGCCCGGCGGCTTGACTGACGGCCTCGCCTTGCAGCAGGCGCACCAGTTCGACCGGATGGCGTTGGCCGATAACGGCGAAATCCCGCCTGTCCCTGTCGCTCTCAGGCAGCACCATTACCCCGCAGGCGTCTCCCGGCTGGTTCGTCCGCCAATAATCGCGATAGAAATGCAGGGCATGGCATAGCGCCTGGCGACCGAACAGGGCCAGGGGCGAGTCCTCCTTCGACAATTTCGGATATAGGATTCCCTGGGGATTGCCGGAAGCCTCGCCCGCTACCCGGGCGTGTCGGTCCACCAGTGTCACCGACCAGCCGCGGCGATCCAGGGCCCGGGCCGTGGCGCAGCCGGCGATGCCGGCCCCCAGCACCAGGGCCCGTTTGTCCCGGGTGGCGGCGCCACCCACGTGCCATGGCGGTGGCCAGGGACTGTTCCGTCGGCTCACTGTTTCCCCAGGTGGGCTGTCGACGACACCGCCGGCATAACGGCCCCTGAGCATATCCCGCTTGCGGCCAAAGCCCCGCACCTTGTCGACCTGGAAACCGGCCTCCTGCAGGCCCCGACGCACGGCCCGCGCTGCTGTGAAGGTGGCGAAGGTCGTGCCGGGCGCGGAGAGGCGCGCCATTACGCCGAACAGGTCGGGGGTCCAGAGGCCCGGGTTCCTGGCCGGGGCGAAGCCGTCCAGGAACCAGGCGTCCACGGCCGGGTTGCCAACCCGGGCAAAGCGCGGATCGTCCGAACCGGTCAGGCCCGTCAGAGCGCACCCGGCATCGGCAAAGAAGAGTGTCAGGCAAATGCGGTCCCCGGCCAGCCAGAGCCGGTGTCCGCCCGCCACGGGAGGAGGGTAATTGGCGATCAGTTCCGAGGTAAGTTCTTCAAGTTCCGGCCAGGCCGACAGCGCCCGGCGACAGTCGCCTGCGGCCAGCGGGTATTTCTCCACCGCCACATAGTGAAGTCGGCAATCCGGCGGCGCGCTTTCAAGCCACAAGTGGGCGGCGCACAGGAAGTTCAGGCCGGTGCCGAAGCCCGTTTCCCCCAGCGTGAAGGCGGCGCCCGGCGGCAGCCGCCGCCAGCGCCCGGGCAGGTCGTTGCCCTCCAGAAAGACGTGCCGGGTTTCGCCCCGGCCGTCATCCCGGGAATAATAGACATCGCCGAAATGCCGCGATACGGGAATATCTCCCTGCCAGTGGATATCCGCCCCGGAGGCCGTCGGTCCTGTGCTTTCAGTCATGGTGCAACCCGAATTCAGCGAGGACCTGCCGGCACCAGGTCTCTACGCGGGCGGCCGATTCCTCGAATTCGTTTTCCTCGTCCAGGCACAGTCCCACGAAATACCGGCCGTCGTCAGTGATGGCCTTGGATTGCTCGAATTCGTACCCCTGCGCCGGCCACAGGCCCACGGTGCGGGCGCCCAGGTTGACTACCTTGGCCCACAGATAGCCCAGGGCGTCCTGGAACCACTCGGGGTAGCCGATCTGGTCACCGAGACCGTACAAGGCAACGATTTTGCCGGCCAGGTCGATATCGTCCAGTTCGTCCCAGATATCTTCCCAGTCCTCCTGGAGCTCACCGTAGTCCCAGGTGGGAATACCCAGGATCAGGTAGTCGTAGCCGGCCATGGCTTGAACCGGGGTATCGGCGATATTGAAAAGATCCACCTGGTCGCTGCCCAGACAGTCGCGGATGCGCTCGGCGGCGATCTCGGTATAGCAGGTGGATGAGCCATAAAAAAGGCCGATGGGTGCGGTCATGGTTTCGGGTGGGTCCGGGAACTGCAGATCAACGAGGCATGGTATTAGTCGCCGCCGGCAAAATCCAGTTGCCGCCATGCTTCATAGGCGACCACGGCGACGGCATTGGACAGGTTCATGCTACGGCTGCGGGACTGCATTGGGATGCGCAGAATCCTTTCCGGCAAAAGCCGGTCCAGGAAGTTGTTCGGCAACCCCCGGGTCTCCGGGCCGAACACCAGGGCGTCGCCGGAACGGAAGCGGATACTGGAGTAGCGGTTCCCGCCCCGGGTGCTTAAGGCGAAAACACGTTCCGGTTGGGCTGTGTCAAGGAACTGTTCCCATTGCCCGTGAATACTGACCGCCTGCCACTCGCGGTAGTCCAGGCCGGCCCGGCGCAGTCGCTTGTCGTCCATGGCGAAGCCCAATGGCTCTATCAGGTGAAGCAGGAAACCGGTGTTGGCGCACAGCCGGATAATATTGCCGGTGTTGGGCGGGATTTCCGGTTGGTAGAGTACGATGTGTAACATGTGAACGAACATCCGTGCCGGCTCGCAAACGGGCGGCTATGATGACGACCGTGCCGGTAAAAGGAAAGCTGACAATGAACAATATCACCAAACCCCAGCCCCGCCACGTCTACAAGGCCACCCATACGCCCGGACAGATCGCCGAGCGACTGGAGGACGGGCCGGAATCCAGCTACCTGAAGGATTTCGTCTACGGCGCCATCGACGGTGCGGTGACCACCTTTGCGGTGGTGGCGGGGGTCGCCGGTGCCGGTCTGTCGGCAAGCGTCGTCATTATCCTTGGTTTCGCCAACCTGCTGGCGGACGGTTTCAGCATGGCGGTCAGCAACTACCTGGGCACCCGGGCCGAGAACGAGCTTCGCGACAAGGCGCGGCTCCGGGAACAGGACGAAATCGCCAAATACCCCCAGGGCGAGCGGGAAGAAGTTCGTCAGATCTATGCCCGCAAGGGCTTCGACGGGGAACTGCTCGAGCAGGTGGTGGACGTGATCACCGCGGACCGGGAGCAGTGGGTGGACACCATGCTCCAGGAAGAGCATGGCATGTCCCTGCACGAGCACAGCCCTTTCAGGGGCGGTGTCGCCACTTTCGTGGCCTTCTGCCTGGTGGGCCTTATTCCGCTCGTTCCCTATCTGGTCAACTGGGGCGTACCCGGGTTGGTTCAGGGTGCGTTTGCCTGGAGTTGCGGCCTGACCGCGGTCGCGTTCTTTGTGGTCGGGGCCCTGAAGGCCCGGGTCATTGATACGGGCTGGAAAAAAGCCGGCCTCGAGACACTGTTAATCGGCGGCATCGCGGCGGCCCTCGCCTATGCCGCCGGTACCGTACTACAGGGGTTGGCCGGCTGACCGGGTCGGCCTGACCGGGTCGGCCTGACCGGGGTCAGCGTCCGGTTTGGGGCCCTTTCGCCGGTGTCTCGGTCCCACGGGCGCCATCCTGGGGCGTACTCAGGGCACCCCCCGTAATGACGATGCGCATGGCCTGTTCGATGCCGATATTGAGTGGTCTCAAGCGCTTGCGATCCACATAGAGCGTATAGCCGCCGACCTGGTAGCTCATGGGCAGGTAGACGCCGACCTTTTCCGACTCCTGGTCGCTAAAGAACGCCTTGCCCGAGTTGGTGCCGGTGACGAAACCGATCAGGTGCATGTCGTTGCCCATATCGAGGGAAACAACGCTCTGCATGTCGCGGCGCTCGCCCATTGAGAATACCCGGGTGACGTCCTGGATCGCCCCGTATATCGATTTGACCAGCGGGATCCGTTCAAGAATGCCCTCGCCGAGGTCGATCACATGCCGGATAAAATAGGCGTTGACGAGCAGTCCCGCCAGGAACAACACCACCAGTCCCACCAGTATTCCCAGGCCGGGGAAATAGAGGATATCCGGCATGACCCAGAGCAGGGCCTGTCGGGTCAGTCTCTCCAGGGCCATCAGCAGCCAGATCAGGAAGTAGAGGGTAAGCGCCAGCGGCAGAATCGTGGCCAGTCCCTTCAAGACCAGACGGAGGGATTTTTTCATCGCTTGCTCCACTGCATATCAGACCTGAGCATAACGAAATGCCAGCACTTTACAATCGTACCAAGTCGCGCTTCATTAATACGCGTTAATTCTCTATGATGCCTTTTTGAATGCATAAAGCGGACAGGTTATTGCTGTCCGCCCGATTATAAACAGATGCCCGGCCACGCCGGGCAGGCCCGGGAGGAAAGGCAATGTCCCTGCAAAACGGTTCCGTTACGGAAGTCTGCTATGTCACCGGCGATATGGATGCCGCGGCACGTTACTGGGCGAATATCGCCGGCGCCGGTCCGTTCTACCTGATGCCTATGCCGGAAATGGCCTTCGAAGCAGATGGCAGGCACTTCGGGGGGCGGATCAAGGCGGCACTTGGGTTTTCCGGCACGACGCTGGTGGAGTTTATCGAGCCGCTGCCCGATACGCCGGCTATCTTCGGCGAGGTTCTGGAGCACCATGGAGAAGGGGCGACGCACCATATCATGACCAACATCAAGCCCATTTCCCCGGCTGACTTCGATGCCATTTGTGCCGACTATGAAAAGACCGGTCTCGAGAAGGTACTGGCCTTCGAAGTGCCCGGCCAGGGGCGCAATGCGTTTTTCGACGCGCGCAGGGAAATGGGGGTATTCCTGGAAGTACTCGAGTGCCCCGACACTGTGTTCGGGATGCTCGATGCCATGTACGACGCCCATCGGCAGGGCGCCGGCGACAAGCCCCTGCGCGACGTCAGCGAATTGTTCGGGTAAGCGGGCAGCCGACCGGAACCCGGGACTCTTTCAGATTGTGATCAGAGGATTAAACGATAACGATGGCAGCCAGTAACAGACAATCGACGAACCCCCTCGCCACCGACGATCAGCTTAACCTGGAAGCCCTGGCCTTGCGGATCGTGGGCAGCCCCGAAGTCCGTAGCGCCCGGGAACGGGTCCGGCCGTTGCTGCTGGCGGACCGGGACGCGTCGACACCGGATGGTGCCGCTGGTCTTGACCGGGCCCTGGACCAGTGGGTCATGGGCCAGGTGGTTTCAGTGATCAATGCCGATCCCTCCCGCCCCAAACTGCTCTGGGCGGTGGACAATACACCCAGGCACTGGTTTGGCCAGATATTCCCCGGCGCCGCCGTGGCCATTGACAACCCGGATAACGTCAACCGAACGGGTCCTCTCCGCGGCGATTGGTGCTACGAACTGGAAGGGCGTTTCGGCGACCCGGCCACGGCCCAGATGAGTATCAACGTTACCCTTGCCGAGGACGGTCAACTACGCTGGGGGGATGCCATCGCCACGTTGACCAATCGCGATATCGAGGCGGATTCGGAGGGTCGTTTCACCATTACCCTGGATAAATCCCCGGACAACGGAAGGGCCAACCACATGCAACTTGCGGATGGCCCCCTGCAAATCGCGATCCGGGACAGCCATTCCGACTGGGGGCAGCAGCCCACGGCCTTTACCATCAGGGCCGTGGCCGGACCCGAGCCCCTGCCCGAAAAGTCGGAACAAGGCCTCGCCGAGGAAGCCGCCGAGGGCCTCGAGGAGTTCGTGAATTTCTGGCTGGGTTTCAAGAATACGTTCTGGAACACGCCGCCCCACAACCAGATCGTGGGTCCCAACGCCCGCATCAGGGAAGGCAACTGGGGCACCCAGGCCGGCGGTCGCTTCCGGCTCGCCGGTGACGAGGCCCTGGTGATCGTCACCACGGACGGCGGCGCCGACTATACCGGATTCCAGATCAGCGATCCCTGGACCATCTCGCCGACGCCGCTTTATCTGACCACCAGTCGCAACCTGTCCCAGAGTGCGGCCAATCCCGATGGCAGTTACACCTATGTGGTCTCACTGGTGGATCCGGGCGTGGCGAACTGGATCGACACCGCCGGCCTCCACGAGGGCTGGTTCATGCTCCGCTGGCAAAACCTGCCAGCCAACGCCGACATCGATCCCCTGGTGCGTGAGGTGCGACGCGTCAAGCTAAGCGAACTGGCCGGTACTGTGCCCTTGGGAACGCCGGGCGCCGATCTTGCCGGTCGTCGGGCCGAAATCCTCAAGCGGGTAGCCCAGCACGAAGCCCGGTCCGCGGAATAGGACCGAACTGCGGAGTCGCTAAAGGGACGACCAGTCCGGTGGGCAGTTCCCGGAGAGGCGCCTTGTCGCCTACTTTAACGTGTTTTTCAGGAATTCCTGGAAACGCTGCCAGGACTTTCTATCCGCATCCTCGCGGTACTTATCAGTGTTGAAAACCGTGAAGGCATGGGGAGCGCCGCCGTAGGTGATCATTTCGTGGGGCACCGAGGATGCTTCCAGATCCAGGGCCAGGGCCTTGAAGTCGTCCATGGTCACGGCAGTGTCCGCCGTGCCGTGCATCACCAGCACCCGTCCGTCGGTCTCGCCGTAATCCTGTCCCGCTGGTGTGTTCAGTCCGCCGTGAAAGGTCACATAACCTTTGAAGCCAGCGCCGGCGCGGGCGAGCTCGAGTACCGCGGCGCCCCCGAAGCAATAACCCATGGCTACGGCGTTGTCGGTTTCGGCACCGCTGGCCCGGGCGGCGGCCAGGGCCCCGTCGAGCAGGGCGCGCATTTTTTGCCGGTCGCGGAACAGTTCGCCGGTGTGCTGGCGCTTGTCCTCCACCTCGGTGGGCCTGACGCCGGCGCCGAAGAGATCGGGTGCGAACACGGCGTAGCCGAGCGCCGCCAGCATATCGGCCCGGTGGGTTTCGTAACCGGTCAGCCCGTCCCAGTCGTGGATCAGGAAAACCAGGGGTGCGTCGGGCCGGGGTGACACGTAGTAGCCCTCATAGGCCGCGCCGTCGACCTGGTAGACAAGGTGATTGCCCGTGGTCGCCGCGCTTTGGGCAAAAACGGGAAAGCAAAAGGTAAGCAGCAGGGTAAATAAAGAATATTTCATGGCCGCGATTCTCCAAAATATTTCCGCCGGTTTGAGAGAGCATAGTCGACCCCGGCCACGGAGGCTCGGGTTTGCCCCGGCAATGTGTTGTTCCGGACAGCTTTTATCGGCGCTTTATCCAGAGTGACCCGCAGGTATCAGGCGGGGTTGGGAGTGGTGGGGATGGTGGGGATTGCCGCCAGCAATCCGCGGGTATACTCGTGTGCCGGTGAAGCCCAGAGAGCCTCGGTTTCCCCTTCCTCGATCAGTTCCCCCTGGTTCATGACCATAACCCGGTCAGCGATCTGACGCACGACGGACAGGTCGTGGGAAATAAACATCATGGTCAGGTCGTGCCTGTCCACCAGGTCAAGGATCAGGTCCAGTATCTGGGCCTGGATGGTGACATCCAGGGCGGATACGGGCTCGTCGGCGACGATAAACTCGGGGCGCGTGGCCACGGCCCTGCCCACGGCGACACGCTGTCGCTGGCCGCCGGAGAACTCGTGGGGGTACTTGCGCACGGCCGCCCGGGGCAGGCCCACCTCATCCATCAGTTCGGCGACTTTCCCGGCCACGTTCCGTCGCGTGGCCAGCCTGTGCAGAAGCAGGGGCTCGGCAAGAGTCTCGAAAACGGTCATCCGCGGATTGAGTGACGCGTAGGGGTCCTGGAAAATCATCTGCATTCGCCGGCGCCAGGGCTTCATACGGCGGGGACTGAGCGCCGAAATGTCGGTGCCGTCGAAACAGATGTTTCCACTGGTGGCGCGTACCAGTTTGAGAATGGTGCGCCCGAGCGTGGATTTGCCCGACCCGGACTCGCCCACCACACCGAGAATCTCGTGCCGGTGAATGTCCAGGCTGATATCGTTGACCGCCTTCACGTAGCGGGCCTCGGGGTTCCGCCGGAGTTGGATAAAACCCTGGGAGTAGTCCCGGAACCAGGTTTTCAGGTGCCTCACAGTCAGCAGGGGCGGAGTTTCGTCGCGGTGCAGGGGCGCGGCCTTGGCGCCGGCGGGAATGGCCGCCAGCAGTTTGCGGGTGTAGGCTTCCCTGGGGCGCGAAAAAATTTCCCCGGTGGTTCCCGTTTCCACCACCCGGCCCTTGTTCATGACCAGTACCCGGTCCGCGATCCGCGAGATGACTGCCAGGTCGTGGGTGACGAAGATGACGGCGACGCCGTGTTTTTTCTGCAACTTCTCGATCAGCGCCAGAATCTGCGCCTGAATGGTCACATCCAGGGCCGTGGTGGGTTCGTCGCAGATCAGCAGTTTGGGCTCGGCGATCAGCGCCATGGCGATCATAACGCGCTGGCGCATCCCTCCCGACAACTCGTGAGGGTAGCTGTGGTAGCGCCGGTCGGGCATGCGGATGCCAACCTCCCGGAGCATGTCCAGCGCCCGGGTTTTAGCCGTCCTGCGATCCACCCGGCGGTGATAGATCAGGGGTTCGATCAGTTGCTCGCCGATGGTCAGGTAGGGGTTCAGGCAGGTCATGGGATCCTGGAAGATCACCGCGATAGCGTCGCCCCGTATCGCTCCGAGCCGTTTTTCCGAGCAGCGCAGCAGATCTTCCCCCCGGAATCTTGCCGTGCCGCCCTCAATGCGCCCCGGCGGTCGCGGGATCAGGCCGAGCAGGCTGTAGCAGGCGACGGATTTCCCGGATCCGGATTCGCCGACAATCCCCAGGGTCTGACCTTCTTCCACGGCGAAACTGACGCCGTCCACCGCCCTGGTGACACCGTTGCGGGTATGGAAATAGATCCTGAGGTTGTCCACTTCGAGTAGTGCCATCAATCGGTGTTCCCCACTGTCAATCTTTGTGACCAGGCCCGTTTTGCGGGCTGACAAGGCCGGAATTTGCTGTTACGGTTGCGCCGGCTGCCGGCCGCCGGTTATCGACTGCCGGTCCGGCTGCCCCATTAAACATTTCTGATAGAGGTGAGTAAACGATGCAAATCGTCAAGAAAACCGATGATTACCGCATTCTCAAGCGCCGGGATAACCGGTACGCGGTTAAAACGGTCGCCGGCAACCCCGTCAACGGCGAGGAAAAAGTGGCCATCCTGCGTTCGGAAGGCCTGATCAAGACACCCGAGCCCAAGGCAGAGCCGGAACCCGAGCCCGCTGCGGAGGAAGAAGCGGTGGCCGAGGAACCCGCCGGGGAAGAGCAGGCCGGGGAAGCGCCGGAGGAAAACAAGGAGTAAGGCGTCAAGCCCCGGCCGGGCATCTCCCCCCGGGGTTTTTTGTCCGGCGTCGGTCATCGCTTCAGTCCTTGGAAGCTCTCGGATCCAGGGCGTCGCGCAGGCCGTCGCCAAGAAAGTTCAGGGCAAAGAGCGTGATGGAAAGCGCTAGGCCCGGGAATATCAGCAGCCATGGATACTCTTCCATGGTCTCCACACCATGATTGATCAGTAGCCCCCAGGAACTCCGGGGAGGTTGTATCCCCAGTCCGAGAAAGCTCAGGAAGGCTTCCAGCAGCATGACACTGGGAATGGTTAGCGTCGTGTAGACGATGACCGGCCCCAGTGTGTTGGGGATCAGGTGCCTGCGGATAATGGCCCACTGCGACAGCCCGAGGGAATGGGCGGCCTCGATAAATTCCTGCTTGCGAAGGTTCTGCACCTGCCCCCGGACGATGCGCGCCATGGTCAGCCACTCCACCGCGCCAATTGCAAAAAACAGCAGCAGTATATTACGGCCGAAGACCACCATAAGGAGAATGATGAAAATCATGAAGGGCAGGGCGTAGAAGATATCGACGATACGCATCATCACCGCATCCACACGGCCGCCCACATAGCCGGCCACCGTGCCCCAGAGGATACCGATCGCCAGGGCCACGCCGGTGGCGATAAAGCCCACCATCAGCGACACCCGGCCACCGTACATGACCCGCGTCAGCAGGTCCCGACCGAAAATGTCGGTGCCGAACCAGTGCGCCAGTGAGGGCGATGACGCCCCCAGAGCCAGGTTCTGCGCCTCGTAGGCGTAGGGCGCTATCCAGGGAGTTAGCAGCGAGGTGAGGCAGAGAAAAACCAGGATGGCCAGGCCCGCCAGGGCCAGGTGATTCTTCCTCAGGCGGGCCCAGGCGTCCGACCAGAGGGATGTACCTTTCTCCGGTTCAAACAGGGCCTCGGTGGCTTCGGGCGTCAGGGTCTCGTGATCGCGATTGCCGGCGCTGTCGCTCATGGCCTTATCCATCTCCCCGGCTCTGGTGGCGCAGCCGTGGGTTGATCCAGACGGCGATAATGTCCGAGATCAGGTTGAAGGCGATAATCAGCACGGCAAAGAAAATGGTGCTGCCCATGACCATGGTGTAGTCGCGGTTAAAGGCCGCCTGCACGAAAAAGCGTCCCAGGCCGGGAATCTGGAAAATGGTCTCCACCACGAAGGAACCGCTCAGCAGCCCGGCAAAGGCGGGCCCCAGGAAAGCCACCACCGGCACAAGGCCGCCGCGCAGGCCGTGCTTGAGGATTACCACCCTTTCCGGCAGGCCCTTGGCCCGGGCGGTGCGGATATAGTCCTGGGACAGGACTTCCAGCATGCCGCCCCGGGACAGCCGCGCCACGTAGGCGGCATAGGTGGAGCCCAGGGTGATGGCGGGCAGTATCTTGTCGCCGGGGATATCCCCCCAGCCGGAAACCGGCACCCATTCGAGCCAGATGCCGAATATCAGCACCAGCACCGGTCCCAGCAGGAACGATGGCATGCAGATGCCGATCATGGCCGTGGACATGGGTATGTAGTCCTGGAGGGTGTTGGGGCGAAGTGAAGCCATAACACCGGCGAGGGTGCCGATGACAAGCGCCACTAGCAGGGCGTAGAGACCGAGTTCGGCCGAGGTGGGCAACCCCGCGGCGATCAGTTCGTTGACGCTGCGGCCCGGGTATTTGAACGAGGGGCCGAAATCGCCCCGGGCCAGGTCGCCCAGGTAGGACAGGTACTGCTGCCAGACCGGCAGGTCCAGCTTATAGTTTGTCTCCAGGGCCCGGAGTACTTCCGGCGGCACGGCTTTTTCCGCCGCGAAGGGCCCGCCGGGTGCAAGGCGTACCAGGAAAAAGGTGACGGTAACCACCACCAGCAATACCGGTATCGCCTGCAAAAGGCGGGAAAGGATAAATTTCAGCATGCAGTGTCACCAATGCGGCGCCGACGGCCGAAAACTTGTCTTGTGCGGGGCGCATCGGCGGCAGCCGGGCCGGTGGCGGCGGTGTACAGGAACGAATTATTCGGCATTTTTTTCTTCGAGCCAGACATTGGTGTAGTCGATGTAATCGAGCAGGTTGCCGTAAACCCCGCGTACGCTGGGGGCGACCAGGCTTTTGCTGGTGTAGATATAAATGGGCATCACCGGCAGTTCGTCGAGGAGAATAGCCTCGGCCTCCCGCAGCAGGCGGTAACGCTCCTCCCGGGTCTCGGCCCGGGGCGCCAGCTTCAGGACGATCTCATCGTAGCGTTCGTTGCTCCAGCCAGTCTGGTTGTTGCCGCCGCCGGTGACCCACATGTCGAGAAAGGTGTTGGGGTCCACATAATCGCCGATCCAGCCGGCCCGGGCCATGCGGTAATCGCCGACACCGACGGAATTGAGAAACACCTTCCAGTCCTGATTGTTCAGCGAAATCGTGATGTTCAGGTGTTTTTTCCACATCTGCTGGATGGCCACGGCGATCTTCTGGTGGCCTTCGGAGGTATTGTAGAGCAGCTCGATATCCGGGAAGCCTGCTCCGCCCGGAAACCCGGCCTGGGCGAGCAGGTCCCGGGCCGCATCGGGATCGAAGCGCAGATCGGACCGGGCGGTGTAGCCCATGGTATCCGGGGGCGTGAACGTGTAGGCGGGCACCTCGCCACCCTTGGTGACATGCCTGACGATGGCCTCCCGGTCCAGGGCAAGGTTCAGAGCCTGGCGGACCCGCTGGTCGTCCAGGGGTGCTTTGCGGACGTTAAAGCGGTAGTAGTAAGTGCCCAGATAGGGGTGAACCAGGAGCCTGTCGGGCTTTTTCCGCCGGTATTCGGCAATCTTGTCGATGGGAATGGTGCCGGTGATGTGCAACTGGCCCGCCCGGAACATGCGCTCCTCGGTCGACACATTCTCGATGGGATGGAAATCGATGCCACTGAGGCGCACGTTCGCGGCGTCCCAATAGTGGGGATTCCTGCGCACCTGGATAATATCGTTGAGGCGCCAGGTGTCCAGGACGAAAGGGCCGTTTCCCACGTAGTTGCCGGGCCGCGTCCAGCGGGTACCGCGCTCGTCGGGGGCGCCGAACGCCTCGATGGTGTCCCGATGCACCGGATAGGTGCTGTAGTGGTCCAGCAACTGGAGGAAATACGGGGTCGAGTGGTTGAGCTCCACCTTGAGAGTGTGGTCGTCCTGTGCCTTGACACCCACCTTTGCGAAGTCCCGGATATCGCCCCGGGCATAGGCCTCGGCGTTGACGATGGGAAACAGCATGTAGGCGTACTGGTTGCCCAGCGCGGGCTGCAGGGCCCGCCACCAGGACCAGACGAAATCCTGCGCGGTTACCGGGTCGCCGTTGGACCATCGGGCGTTTTCACGCAGATGAAAGATATAGGTTTTGCCGTCCTCGCTGATCTGCCAGGATTTCGCCACGGCGGGCACGGGCTCCAGGGTTTTAGGATGTTTCTTGACCAGCCCCTCCATCAGGGCCGCGATAACATTGTGCTCGGGGATTCCGGTGACGATATGGGGGTCCAGCTCCTGGGGCTCCGCGCCATTGCCGAAGTGGAGAATCTGGTTGCGGTTGCCAGCCTCCACATTGGTTTCGCCGCCGCCGCATGCCGCGAGAATAAGGGCCAGCAAAATCGCGGCCGGCGCCCACAGGCGTGCCGGCCGGCGGAAGGTCCACTCCGGGACATTCAGGGCTTTCCCTGGGCAAGGAATCATAGTCTCCCCATTTCGATGCGCCGCCAAGGTAAAAACCACCATCATAATGGTTTTCGCTCCCGGCAAGCCAGTCTCGCCCGGATGGGGATGAGTGCCCTGTCGGAGGGTTTCAGCGTCATTTCCCTTTTGCGGTGCCTCATACCACCGAGCGGATACCACCGAACGGGCTGAACCGGTGCGCCGTTATGCTGTTGCATCGCAGGATCAAAATCACCATAATGCCGCTCCGCGCTATGGTGGCCCTCATCGGTCCCCCCGCAATGATCAACTGTGAACCCCGCCAGGCCCGGAAGGGAGCAACGGTAGCAGTTACATCATGTGCCGGGGTGTGGCTGGTGAGGGTCGCCACCATCTCCCTCCGGTGTATCCCGCCTTTTGTTCCATGTTCCATATCGACCTCTGCTGCCGGCAATTAACAGGACACGTCGTGCCCGCGCAGGGTGGCCCCGCCGGGGTACCTATGGGGAAACCGAGCCCGTATAATGCCGCTTGATTGCAGCGACTAACTTTCCACTCAACAGGATGGCCATGAGTTACCAGGTTCTTGCCCGCAAATGGCGCCCTCGCACCTTCGGCGAGATGGTGGGGCAGGAGCATGCGCTGAAAGCGCTCGTCAATGCCCTGGATCACGACCGCCTTCACCACGCCTACCTGTTCACCGGCACCCGGGGTGTGGGCAAGACCACGCTCGCCCGGCTTCTGGCCAAGTGTCTCAATTGCGAAACCGGTGTGACGTCAAGCCCCTGTGGCAGCTGTGGCGCCTGCCGGGAGATCGCCGAGGGCCGTTTTGTCGACCTGATCGAGGTCGATGCCGCCTCCCGCACCAAGGTGGAAGACACCCGGGAGATGCTCGATAACGTTCAGTACGCACCCACGCGGGGTCGCTTCAAGGTGTACCTTATCGACGAGGTCCACATGCTCTCCGCCCACAGCTTCAACGCCCTCCTGAAGACCCTTGAGGAGCCGCCCCCCCACGTCAAGTTCCTGCTTGCCACCACCGAACCCCAGAAGCTGCCCGTGACCATCCTCTCCCGGTGCCTGCAGTTCAACCTGAAAAACCTGGGACCGGAGCGTATTGTCGAACACCTGCAGCAAGTCCTCGAGGCCGAGAATATTCCCTTCGAGGAACCCGCGCTCTGGGCCCTGGGCCGGGCCGCGGAGGGCAGTATGCGGGACGCCCTGAGCCTGACCGATCAGGCCATCGCCCATGGTGGCGGCCAGGTAACCGAGGCCGAAGTCAACGCCATGCTCGGCACCATCGATCGTACGGCCGTGGTGGACATCGGCCGGGCGGTGGCTGCCGGGGACGCCGACGCCGCCCTGGAACGGGTCAACGGACTCGCCGAGCACTCCCCGGACTACGGCGCCGTGCTTGCCGAACTGCTTTCCCTGTGGCACCGCATTGCCATTGCCCAGACAGCGCCGGACGCACTGGATCACAGTCACAGCGACCACGGCGAGGTCATCGCTATGGCGGGGCGACTGACCCGGGAGGATGTCCAGCTCTTCTACCAGATCACGCTGCTGGGGCGCCGTGACCTGCCTCATGCGGCCGATCCCCGGTCGGGCTTCGAAATGGTGCTTCTGCGGTTGCTGGCCTTTCAGCCAGTGACCCCGGACCAGGCGAAGGCCGGAAAGGGACCGGTCCGCACCGCGGCGGCGGAGGTCGCCGCCCCGGCAAAAAAGCCTGAAACCCGTGGCGGCGGCAACGAGCCGCAGGCACCGCCACAACAGGCACCCCATCGCCGGGCCGATATCGAGGTGCCGGCGGCTACCGGATCCCCGGACCCCGAGACGCCACCGAAAGCGCGTTTCGATACCGGCGGGGAAATCGACGAGCAGCCCGGCCCGGCCGTGGAACCGGTGGCCCGCCAGGCGAGCCGGGAAGAAATGGGTAACGTCTCCGTTGCGGGTAACGGGACAACGCCACAGCCGGCCCGTGGCGCCATCGGACGGCCAACGGAGAACGCGTCGACTAGAATTACTCTGGAAACCCTGGCGCCGGAGAACTGGATTGCTGTCTACCAGGATTTGGGCCTGGGCGGCGTTGTCGGCAATACCGCCGCCAACCTGGAGCTTCTGGAGCGTGACGGCGACTGTTTGCACTTCTGCCTCGATGCCGGCAGTAGTTCGCTTTACGACGACAGCCACCAGGGCCGGCTGGCGGAAAACCTGTCCGGCTATTTCGGTACCGGGATAAGCGTTTCGATACAGGTGGGCGAGGTGAGCCGGGAAACGCCCCGGGCCCATGCCCGGCGTGTGAGAGCGGAACGCCAGCGAGCCGCGGTGGATTCCCTGCGCAACGATCCCGGCGTCGAGACCCTGGTCAGGGAGTTCGGCGGCGAATTGCTGGAAGATACCGTACAACCGATTGATTGAATTCTTGGAGTGACTCGACATGAAGGGCTTAAACGATCTGATGAAGCAGGCGCAGGAAATGCAGGAAAACATGCAGCGCATGCAGGAGGAAGCGGCCAAGGCCGAGACCGAGGGCCAGGCCGGGGCGGGCATGGTCAGGGTGACCATGAACGGGCGTCACGACGTGCGCAAGGTCAGTATCGACCCCAGTCTTATGGAGGAAGACAAGGAACTGCTGGAGGACCTGCTGGTCGCCGCCGTCAACGATGCCGTGCGCAAGATCGAGGAGCAAAATCGCGAAAAGATGGCCGATCTCACCGCCGGGATGAACCTGCCTCCCGGCTTCAAGATGCCCTTTTAAGGGCGGGACGCCGTGTTCGGACCACTGATTGACGAATTGATCGACGCTCTGCGCTGCCTGCCCGGGGTCGGCCCCAAGAGCGCCCAGCGCGTGGCGCTTCATATCCTGGAGCGTAACCGGGAGGGCGGCGAGCGGCTGGCCAGGGCCATTTCCGACGCCGTTGCCCAGGTCGGCCGCTGTACGCTCTGTCGCAACTTCACCGAGGATGCCCTGTGTGCGATTTGCGCCAATCCCCGCCGCGACCAGAGCCAGATTTGCGTGGTGGAAACCCCCGCGGATTTATTCGCCATCGAGCAGTCCGGCACCTATCGGGGGCGTTACTTTGTCCTGCTCGGCCACTTGTCGCCCATCGATGGTATCGGTCCCGACCAGATCGGCATCGATCAGTTGCTTCACCGTGTTACCGAAGAGGCGGTGGATGAGTTGATTCTGGCCACCAACCTCACCGTCGAAGGAGAGGCCACCGCCCATTATATCGGCGAGCGGGCCAGGGCCGCGGGCGTGTCGGTGTCGCGTATCGCCCACGGCGTGCCCCTGGGTGGCGAACTTGAGTACGTGGACGGCGGTACCCTGGCCCACGCGTTTACCACCCGAAAGTTGTTTTCATGACCAGTCTCAATCCCGTCCTTGTCGAGACCAATGCTCATCTGATCGAATGCGCCCAATACTGGCGCGAGGCCGATTCCCTGGCCGTGGATACCGAATTTGTCCGCACCGATACCTTCTACCCAAAGCTGGGCCTGATCCAGGTTTGCGACGGCAATGGAATCTGGTTGGTGGACCCCCTGGCTGTCAATGATTTTGGGCCGCTCACGGACGTGCTGGCCGAACCGGGTATCGTCAAGGTATTCCATTCCTGCTCCGAGGACCTGGAAGTGCTCCGTTACGCCCTGGATATCGTGCCCGCCCCGGTATTCGATACCCAGGTGGCGGCGGGTTTCCTGGGCTACGGTTTCTCCCTGGGCTACGCCCGGCTGGTGGAGGCGGTGCTGGATATCGCCCTGGACAAGCACGAGACCCGCTCCGACTGGTTACAGCGGCCGCTCAGCGACTCCCAGTGTCACTACGCCGCCGAGGATGTCCATTATCTTATGCGGGTTTATCGCCGGCTGGTGGACGAGCTTCGGGAGAAACAGCGCCTTGCCTGGGTGGAGGCCGACATGGGGAGGCTGGTGGAGGAGGCGGCCTCTGTCCCGCCCGCCGGGGATTACTACCGCAGGATCAAGGGCGCCTGGAAACTGCCGCCGGAAGGCCTGGCGCGCTTGCAGGCCATGGCGCGCTGGCGCGAACAGGAGGCGAGGGAGATGAACCGGCCCCGCAACCGTATTGTCCCCGACCGGGTGCTGTTGGAAGTGGCCCGCCGGGACCCGTCATCCCGCCAGGCCCTGTTTGCTATCGACGATTTCCATCCCCGGGCGGTAAAACGTTACGGCGACCGGTTGCTGGAACTGTGCCGGGCCGCCGCTGCCAACGCAGATGTGCCGCCGGATACTCTGCCTGCGCCGCTTGACCGGGAAGCCCGAAAGCATCTCGCCACCTGCCGCGATATCGTCGACGGCAGGGCAAAAGCGCTGGGCCTGGCACCGGAAGTCCTGGCTCGCAAGAAAGAACTGGAATCCCTGGTGCGTACGGCGCTGACCGGTCGACCGGAATTGCCGCCGGCGCTGGCGGACGGCTGGCGACACGCTATTGTCGGCGAGGAGTTGTTGAAGCATGTCAGAGAAACGCCACTGTAACGTCTACAAGAGCCCGCGGGAGGCGGACATGTATCTCTACGTGGACCGGCGTGAAGACCTGGAACGCGTTCCGGCACCGCTGCTGGAACGCTTCGGTATCCCCCAGCCCGTGATGACGCTGGAACTGACGCCCGACCGCAAACTTGCCCGGGCCCGGGCAGGCCAGGTTCTGGACGCTATTCGCGAGCAGGGGTTTTATCTCCAACTGCCACCTTCACGGCAAGGGCTGGACGACGAGGCAATGGCCGCGATCAGCGCAAAAAACCGGAAACTGCGGCAATGACAGCACCTTTCTGGCGCACCAAGAGCCTGGAGGCGATGAACCGGGAGGAATGGGAATCGCTCTGCGACGGATGCGGTCTATGCTGCCTGGTCAAGCTGGAGGATGCGGACAGCGGGGCGATCGCCTTTACGCGGGCGGCCTGTCAGTTGCTCGATAGCGACAGCTGTCGCTGCCGGGACTACCGGAACCGGAGCTCCCGGGTGCCGGACTGCGTGCCCCTGACGCCGGCCACTCTCGGTGAGATTCCCTGGCTGCCCAGAACCTGTGCCTATCGGCTCCTCCATGAAGGCAAGCCGCTTCGGGACTGGCATCCGCTGGTGTCCGGTGATCCCGAGAGCGTGCACAGGGCGGGAATTTCCGTGCGGGGCAGGGTAATATCGGAACTGGATGTCGCCGAGGATGACCTGGAAGAACAGATTGTCCATTGGGTCGATTAGGGGAGTGCGCCCCGGCCCGCCGGCTGTCGGTTGCCACCACATCAGGATACTGAAAGACGCGGACGGACTATGTATTCCATCGAAAATTATATCTGGGGCCTGGTAGCCTACCTCCTGGGCTTTCTCATGATGCTGCCACTGGGGTGGAAACTGACCGGTTTCATCCCCTGGAGCTGGCCGCGCCGGGTACTGCGGACTTTCCTGTTTGCCCTGTTTCTGACGCCGGTCAAGGCCTACCCCGATGTCGGCTTTCTGGCGCCGGCCTGGGTGGTGGCTGCGTTCGAATTGTTTCAGCCGTCCTCCGAACTGGGCGCTCTGCGTGCGCTGGTGCCCATCCTGGTGGTGTTCGTTGTGCTGCTGGCGGCATTGGTCGCCTGGCACCTGCGGTGGAGGCCGGGTCGCCAAAATATCCCATCGACTCAGCGTAGCGAGCCCGAGTTCTGAAGGTCCCGCTCCCGCCGGGAGTCACCGCCATGGGACAAGCAGCTACACTGGGCGGTAGATGACGGCAGTTGCCGGGAGGCTTTACTTGGGCAGGGAAATTGACAGAACCCGTTTTACCGAAGAGGATTTCCGGGCGTTTTCAGCCAAGTTGCACGACGATCTCCGGGCTCTTTCCGCGGTCCTGGACAGGCCTGGGTTCGGTCACTGCCGCGACACACTCGGAGCGGAACTTGAGCTCTATATAACCGACCCCTCGGGCAGGGCACTGGGCATCAACCGGGAACTGCGCCGACGATTCGGCGATTCCCGGCTTGCCCTGGAGCTCAATCGTTACAATCTGGAATACAACTTCACGCCGCTAGCCTTAGCCGGCTCACCCTTTGGTGCGTTGGAGACGGCCATAACCGAACTCCTCGCCAGCCTGAACCGGGAGGCGAATCCTCTGGGCGGGTGTGTTTTGCCCATCGGCATTCTGCCCACGCTTTCCGAAGCCGATCTCGGCAATCAGGTGATGACCGACGAGCCCCGTTACCGGGCGCTGTCCGATATCCTGATCGCCATGCGCGGCGGCTCCTTTGATATCGCCATCGATGGCAAGGACCCCTTCGCCATGAGCCGCGCCGACCTGACCGCCGAGGGCATCTGCACCTCCTTTCAGATCCATTACAGCTTCCCCATCGAGCGTTTTGTGGATACCTGGAACGCCATGGTACTGGTGACGCCCCTGGTGCTGGCCCTGTCCACCAATTCGCCGCTGCTCCTGGGCCACCGGCTCTGGCACGAGACCCGAATCCCCCTGTTCAAGCAGGCCACGGATGGCCGCCGCCACAACGTGCCCTGGCACGACCTGGCAAGGGTGGATCTCGCCAACGACTGGTTGCGGCACACGCCCCACGAGCTTTTCGCCCAGCGCGTCTATCTTTATCCGCCCCTGATTCCCCTGTGCAGCGACGAATCCCCCGCCGACGAACTGGCGGCGGGCCGCCTTCCAGATCTGCATGAGCTTTGCCTGCACAACGGGACCATCTGGCACTGGAACCGACCCATTTACTCGGCCGAGGACGGCGGGCATATCCGGGTGGAAATGCGCTCCCTGCCGGCGGGCCCGACGGCGGTGGACATGGCCGCCAATGCCGCTTTCCATGTGGGCCTGGCGGTGGGATTGCGCGACCAGGTGGAAGCGCTGCTGCCGGCCCTGCCTTTTCGTTATGCCGCCCAGAATTTTTACCGGGCCGCCCGGGAGGGGCCCTCGGCCAAGCTGGTATGGCCCTCCCTGAATCAGAACCGGCTGTGGGAGAGGCCGGTGGGGGCCATTGCCGGCTCGCTCCTGGACACAGCACAGGACGGCCTGGCACAGCTGGGCGTATCGTCGCGGGACAGCGACCGAATGCTGACGGTGATCGAGGAGAGAATCGCCTCGCAGCAAAGCGGGTCCAGCTGGCAGCTGCGGGCGTTCGACCATTTCCTGACGGCCATGGATCGCCCCCGGGCGCTGGCGCGACTCTTCGACCACTATCGCGCCCTGGCCGGCGAAAATCAGCCAGTAGGCGGCTGGGAGGTGCCCAGTTGAATCGATACCGGCTGACCGTCCTCGATTCCTGCCCACCGGCGGCCGTGCCCGCCAGTTGCGAGGACTTCCTGGCGCAACTGGGCGGCCCCACATTGATTCGCTTGTCCGGCCGGGACAGAAGCCGGTGCCGGGTCGTCAACACCCTCTTGCATGGCAATGAGCCCTCCGGTGCCAGGGCGGTACATCGTTTTCTCCGGGAAGGGCAGGTGCCGGCCACGGATTTGCTGGTTTTTGTGATTTCGGTGGCGGCCGCGCTGGCGGAACCCCTGTTCAGTCATCGCCAGTTACCGGGCGAACGGGATATGAACCGGTGTTTTCGGGCACCCTTCGACGGGGATCAGGGCCGGCTTGCCGCCGACATTCTGGCGGCCATGGATCGGTCCCGCCCGGAGGCGGTGGTGGATATCCACAACACGTCGGGAGATGGCCCCTCTTTCGCTGTTTGCACCGAGGACCGCCCGGTCTATTACCGACTCGCCGGGCATTTCAGTCACCGCCTGGTGGTGACCGACCTGAGACTGGGGGCGCTGATGGAGAACACCCGGGATGATCGCCCCATCATCACCGTCGAATGCGGCGGCGCCCGGGAGGGCGCTGCCGACCTGCTTGCCTGGCAGGGCCTGAGGCGCTATACGGAAACCGAGGATCTCTTTGCCGATGCCCCGGTGGAGTTCGATCTCTACCGTCACCCGGTTCGTCTCGAATTGCAGGATGGCGCCACCATTGCGTACGCCGAGGAACCCCATCCCACCGCTGATATTACTTTGTCCGAGCGGATCGATCGGCGCAATTTCGGTGTTGTCGCCAGAGACACCGCCATTGCCTGGATCAGGGATCCGGGCTGTATCCGCGTGAGAAATGCCGACGGCGGTATTCCCCTGGAGGACTTTTTCGAGGTGAGAAATGGCAGCCTTTATCCTGTCCGGGAGCTCAAGCTCTTTATGGTGACCACCAACCCGATCATCGCCCGGGATGACTGTTTGCTCTATGCCGTCAGGGAGGATTGCCATGATCGGGCTGCCGAATAAGGACTGCGTGGTCCCGGAAGCAGTGCTATTGCTTTACCGCTTTTGAGGTTTCTGTTCTATGCTATTGGTAGATTTCCGGAAACCAAAGAGTGTCGATGCGAGAGCCTCTCGACCAGCTGGGCACCCACGAGGTTTTCAACCAGCCCGGACCGGTCCCCGAACAAAACCTGTTTGAATGCGATCCCTGCCTGCGCAAGGCTGTTGACCGGGAGGGCGCCCGGTGGGCAACAAGCAAGCTGGCCGAACTGGGCGAAATCATGGGGCGCCCGTCCACACTGCAGCTGGCCAATGACGCCAATCGCCACAGTCCGGAGCTGGAAAGTTTCGATCGCTTCGGCCGCCGCATCGACGAGGTGGTCTACCACCCCGCCTACCACTGTCTTATGGACCTGGCCATCAGCCGGGAAATCCATTCCATTGCCTGGACGGCGGACAGTGGGGGGCATGTGGCCCACACCGCGCTCGAGTATCTCTTCGCCCAGGTGGAGGGCGGCGTATGCTGCCCGGTAACCATGACCTATGCGGCCGTGCCCACACTGAAACAGGCCCCCGATCTTGCCCGGGAGTGGCTGCCCCGGCTTTTTGCCAATTGCTACGATAGTCGTTTCATCCCCGCCGGGGAAAAGCGGGGCGCGACCCTGGGCATGGCCATGACAGAAAAACAGGGCGGCTCGGACCTGCGCACCAACAGTACGGTTGCGCAGCACCTGGAGGGCGATTGGTATGGCCTTCGTGGCCACAAATGGTTCTGTTCCGCACCCATGTCCGATGCCTTCCTGAGCCTGGCCCGGATCGGCGATGACCTGAGTTGCTTTCTCGTTCCCCGTTGGCGGCCAGACGGTCACCGGAATCCCTTTTTTGTCCGTCGCCTTAAAAACAAACTGGGTAATCGTTCCAATGCCTCCGCCGAGATTGAATACGATGATACCTGGGGACACCTGGTGGGGCCGCCGGGAAGGGGCATTGCCACCATCATGGACATGGTCAAGCACACGCGCCTGGACACATGCCTGGCGCCGGTCGCCCTGATGCGGCAGTCCCTGGTGCAGGCGCTGCACCATGTCCGGCATCGCCAGGCTTTCGGTAAAACCCTGGTCGATCAGCCCCTCATGAGGACGGTGCTCGCCGATCTGTCACTGGAACTGGAAGGGGCGGTAAACCTGTTGTTCCGTGTTGCGCGCAGCTTCGATGAGGCCGCGGCGCAGGCCGATGGAGAACCTTTTTCGCGACTGGCCGCCGGTATCGCCAAGTTTCATCTCAATAAGGTTGCCCCGGGCTTTGTATGTGAAGCCATGGAAGTTCTGGGTGGAAGTGGTTACGTGGAGGAAAGCCTGTTGCCACGGCTATACCGTGAGGCCCCCCTGAACGGTATCTGGGAGGGTTCCGGCAATGTTATCTGTCTCGACGTGCTGCGCACGGCGCTTCGCTATCCCGAGTCGCTGGACAGGTTCTTCGCGGAGGTGTCCGTGGCCACCGGAGAGAACCGGCATCTGGATCGCAGCATCTCGGCATTGAAGCAGCGTTGGCAGGAGGGCCGCAAAACACCGCAGGCCCTTGAACCCGAAGCGCGGCGGCTGACGGAAGCCATGGCATCCACCTGGCAGGGAGCATTGATGTGTCGCTTCGGCGACAGCGCCGTGGCCGATGCGTTTTGCGCCAGCCGGCTGGGGGAGGGCCGGCATCGAACTTACGGCACTTCTGCCCGGTCGGCGGATGTTGCTAAGATTCTCAATAGTGTCAATCCTGGGGAATGAGGATAAATAATGAAAGCGATTGATTCCGGTAATAAAAGCTTCCCCTTCCAGCGGCTGGGGAGCGCCTCCCTGGAAAGCATGCTCGAGGAGGCCGGTGTCGGCGTCGACGGCAACCGGCCCTGGGATATACAAATCGATAACCCCGGTGTTTTCCGCCGCGTACTGACCCAGGGTTCCCTGGGGCTAGGTGAAGCCTATATGGATGGCTGGTGGCACTGCCGGCGGGTCGACCAGTTTATTTACCGGGTCATGTCGGCGGGGCTGGAGAACCGCGTCAGCGGCGGCCTTAAGACGCTGCTTCAGGAATGGGCCGCCCGGCTTATCAACTTCCAGTCCAGGGCGCGGGCTTTTATTGTGGGCGAGCGCCACTACGACATCAGCCTCGACCTGTACCGCGTTATGCTCGACGAGGGGCTCAATTACAGCTGCGGCTACTGGGAAGATGCAGAAACGCTCGACCAGGCTCAAATCAACAAACTCGATCTGATCTGCCGAAAATTGTCCCTGCAACCGAGCCAGAAGGTCATCGATATCGGCTGCGGCTGGGGCGGCTTTGCCGAATACGCCGCTCGGGAATACGGCGTCGAGGTGTTGGGAGTGACCATCTCCCGGGAGCAGGCCAACCATGCCCGCGAGCGATGCCGGAACCTGCCGGTGGAGATTCGCCTGCAGGATTATCGGGAGCTCGAGGAATCCGCCGACCACATCGTGTCCATCGGCATGTTCGAGCATGTCGGATACAAGAACTACACCACCTATATGGATGTGGCCCGCCGCTGCCTGAAAAAAAACGGGCTCTTCCTGCTCCACACCATCGGCGGGAACCGGGCGCTGGTGAAGGGCGACCCCTGGATACAGAAATATATTTTCCCCAACGGCATGTTGCCCTCCGTTCACCAGATCGGCCTGGCCATTGAAGGGCGCTTTGTTATGGAGGACTGGCACAACTTCGGTGCCGACTACGATCATACACTGATGGCGTGGCACGCCAATTTTGCGCGGCACTGGGACGAATTCGTGCATTCTTTTGGCGAGCGTTTCTGCCGGATGTGGGAATACTACCTGCTCGCCTGCGCCGGCGCCTTCAGAGCCAGGAAGCTGCAACTGTGGCAGCTCGCGTTGTCCCCCGCAGGCGTGCCGGGAGGTTATCGGTCAGTTCGCTGACAGTGGCGCGATCAACCCACGACGAAACCAAAAGTCAGTCAGGGGCTTGTTTTGCTCGCACGTTTTTGTTTGTATTGACACAGTTGGCTATCGCAATACCTCGGGATTGTGACTACTCTGTAATCGTAAAGTGTACTCGTGAAGTCCATTTTGCACTCAGGGCGTGCAGTCCCGTTACCCGATCCCGGGATGTCGCCGGGTTTCGGGAGCAGGATGAAAAACCGGCTGACGCAACTTTCCAGTCCGTCCGTTGCGTCGATGCGCGAACCCGAATTAATTAGAAAATGACCTCGCCAAACCGGCGAAAGTCGCAACTAAAAAGGGGCCTGCGGATATGGGCGTGGCAATTATCGTTGTTCTCCTGGTCGTCGGGACCGTTCTTTTTCACATTTTCAGTCCCTGGTGGTTTACCCCCATTTCCTCCAACTGGGGAATGATCGACACAACCGTCGATATCACCGTCTGGGTGACCGGTTTTGTGTTTGTTGCCGTCAACCTTTTCATGGCCCTGGCCATCTGGCGCTACCGCCACAAGAGCGGTTCCCGGGCGCTCTATGAGCCCGAGAACAGGAAGCTGGAAACCTGGCTCACGGTGGTGACCACCATCGGTATCGTCGGCATGCTCGCTCCCGGTCTTGTTGTCTGGGCCAAGTATATTAACGTGCCCGAGGATGCCATGGAGGTGGAAGTTGTTGGGCAACAGTGGCAGTGGGGTTACCGGTTCCCGGGTAAAGACGGGGAGTTCGGTGAAACCGCCTTGCGTTTTACCAGCAGCACCAATCCATTCGGTATTGATCCCAGCGACGCCAATGGCCGGGACGACATTCTGGTCGACAGCAATACACTTCATCTTCCCCAGGACCGGCCCGTGAAAATCTGGCTGCGCTCCAAGGACGTGCTCCACAATTTCGCCGTACCCCAGTTTCGGGCAAAGATGGATCTTGTACCCGGCATGGTGACCCATTTCTGGATCACCCCCACGCGGGCAGGCAGGTTCGATGTTCTCTGTCAGGAGCTCTGCGGTATCGGGCATTTCGTGATGCGTGGCAGCACCGTGGTGGAGCCGGAGGCAGATTTCAATGACTGGCTGGCCGGCCAGGCCACATTCGCCGAACAGCACAAGCGAAGCGTCGATGTCGATGCCGGGAAGCAGTCCTACACTGTATGCGCTTCATGCCACGGGCAAAATGGGCAGGGCAACCGCCAGATGAACGCACCCAAGCTCGCCGGCCTGAACAGTGATTATATCGAGCGCCAGTTGCGCTACTACAAGAAGGGGATACGCGGTGCCGCCGAGGGTGATACCTACGGCCAGCAAATGGCCGCCATGGTCAACACGCTTGCCGATGATCAGGCAATCAGGAACGTGACTGCCTACATAGCCACACTGCCGGACCAGCCCGTGGCGCACACGATAGAAGGCGATGTGGCGGACGGCAAATCCATTTACCGGAACTGCTCTGCATGTCACGGCCGTCAGGGGCAGGGTATCTGGTCCACAAAAGCGCCCGCCCTGGCGGGAATGAACGATTGGTACCTGGCCACCCAGCTGCAAAATTTCCGTTCGGGGGTACGGGGCAGCCATCCCGATGATGAATACGGACAGCAAATGCGGGCGATGACCGCTTACCTGGATGGCGAGGACGGCGTTCGCGATGTGATCGCTTATATCAATACACTGGATGCACCGGATCGGTAAGGGCGTTATACCGCTATTTCCGATCATGTAACGTCAACGAAAAACCAGGGGGTAACCAGCCGATGGGACACGTGGCTATAGCCGATCAGGCCGAAGAAGAACTCCACGAGCCGGGCAGCTTTATTACCCGATATATCTGGAGCCAGGACCACAAGGTGATTGCCATCCAGTATGGTATAACCGCGATTGTGGTGGGGCTGGTGGCACTGGTGCTCTCGGGCATGATGCGCCTGCAACTCGCTTTCCCGAATGCGTTTTCCTTCATCGATCCCGAGAGCTATTACCAGTTCGTCACCATGCACGGGATGATCATGATCGTCTACCTGCTCACCGCGTTGTTGTTGGGCGGTTTCGGGAACTACCTGATCCCGTTGATGATCGGTGCCCGGGATATGGTCTTTCCCTTCCTGAACATGCTCAGTTACTGGGTTTACCTGCTTTCGGTCATTGTCCTGTTGGCCTCGTTCTTTGTCCCCGCCGGTCCCACCGGGGCAGGCTGGACCCTGTACCCGCCCCAGTCAATTCTCGAAGGCACACCGGGTGTGGAGTGGGGCATCATGCTGATGCTGGTTTCCCTGGCCATCTTTATCGTCGCCTTTACCATGGGCGGCCTCAATTACGTCACGACCATACTCCAGGCACGGACCAGGGGCATGACATTGATGCGCATGCCTCTCAGCGTCTGGGGGATTTTTATCGCCACGATACTGGGCCTGTTCGCGTTTCCCGCGCTATTTGTCAGCGCTATCATGATGATGCTCGATCATCTGGTCGGTACCAGTTTCTTTATGCCGGCCCTGATTTCCCAGGGTGAAACCGTGTCCCATGACGGGGGTTCTCCCATTATGTTCCAGCATCTTTTCTGGTTTTTTGGTCACCCGGAAGTCTATATTGTCGCGCTGCCCGCTTTCGGTATTGTTTCCGACCTGATCAGCACACATGCCCGCAAGAATATATTCGGCTATCGAATGATGGTCTGGGCGATACTGGCGATTGGTGTTCTCAGTTTCGTGGTCTGGGCGCACCATATGTACGTCAGCGGCATGCACCCGTATTTCGGCTTCTTCTTTGCCACCACGACGCTGATTATCGCCGTGCCCACGGCCATCAAGGTCTACAACTGGGTATTGACCCTTTGGCGCGGCAATATCCGCCTGACCGTGCCCATGTTGTTCGCTATCGGCTTTATATTCAGTTTCGTCAATGGGGGGCTAACGGGACTTTACCTGGGCAACGTGGTGGTGGACGTGCCCCTGTCGGACACCTATTTCGTGGTTGGCCACTTCCATATGGTCATGGGAGTGTCTCCCATATTGGTTATCTTCGGCGCCATCTACCATTGGTTTCCCAAGATTACCGGCCGCATGCTCGACGAGCGTCTGGGCAAGATTCACTTCTGGCTGACCTTCCTTGGCACCTACGCAGTTTATCTTCCCATGCATTATCTGGGCTTCCTGGGGGTGCCCAGGCGATATTACGCATACGGCACCACGGAGTTTATTCCGGACTCGGCCCAGGCTCTCAACGTCAATATCACGGTGGCGGCCCTGATAGTGGCTGTGGTGCAGATTGTCTTTATCGTCAATGTGATCTGGAGTCTGGTTCGCGGCGAGCGGGCCTCGGGCAATCCCTGGGACGCCACGACCCTGGAGTGGCAGACACCGGAGACGCCGCCACGGCACGGCAACTGGGGTGATGAGCTGCCCACGGTTTACCGCTGGGCCTACGATTACAGCGTTCCCGGCCGGGAAGAGGACTTTGTCCCCCAAAACGAACCTCTATCTTCTGATGAGCTCAAGGAATCGGAAAACCGTGAAAGAGGGGAGGGCCAGTGAGTATCCTGATACTTTTTGCAGCCGTTATTGCAGCCCTTTGCGTGTGGACGCTCCTCCTGCAACGTTTCAGGACCAAGCCCTGGCTGGTGACCGGGACGGAGCCCGAAACCTCTCAATTCTCCGCCAAACTGGCGAAAAAAATGGGCTTCTGGGTTTTCCTGGGTGTCATTACATCGCTATTTGCCTTGTTTTCCATGGCCTACGCCATGCGTATGAAAACCGGTGACTGGCAACCGGTGCCCGAGCCCGGAATACTCTGGCTCAATACCATTTTTCTGGTGGCGAGCAGTCTCTCGCTTCAGGGCGCCGTTTATGCGGCCGGGCGTAGGAACGAACGATGGCTCAAGATGATGTTCAGCGCGGGCGGTCTCCTGGCACTTGCCTTTGTTGTGGGACAGTTGCGTGCATGGCAAATCCTTGTCTCCGAGGGTTATTCCATGGATAGCAACCCGGCCAGTGCCTTCTTTTTCCTGTTGACCGCGCTTCACGGTATCCATCTGATGGGTGGTCTCTGGGTTTGGACCCTGACCACCGTAAAGGCATTTTATGGCCGCGATCTTGGCGATCTTCGCCTGAGCATCGAGCTCTGCGCACAGTACTGGCACTACCTGTTGATTCTCTGGCTGCTCCTTTTCGCTCTGCTCAAGGCGACCTGAGGACGGCACCCCCACGGGAGGCAAGACCATGGATAATGGAACAATGACAGGAACGATGTCCGTAACCAGAACCGAAGCGCTTGCCAGGGACTGGTCGTCAGACAGAGAGGCCTTTCCAGTTCATTGGGGAAAGGCCATGATGTGGATTTTCCTGGTCAGCGATACCTTTATCTTCACGGTCTTCCTGGTCGGCTATATGACCGTGCGGATTTCCGCCACGGAGCCCTGGCCCAGTGCCAGCGAGGTTTTCGCCCTGCATATCGGCGGTCACGAATTGCCATTACTGCTGATCGCCATTATGACGTTTGTGCTTATCAGCAGCAGCGGCACCATGGCCATGGCCGTCAATTACGGGTATCAACGCAACCGCCGGATGACGGCAGCGTTGATGCTGGCCACGGCATTGCTCGGTGCCTCGTTCGTGGGAATGCAGGCCTTCGAGTGGACTAAGCTGATTACCGAGGAGGGTGTTCGCCCATGGGGAAACCCCATGGGTGCAGCACAATTCGGGGCCACATTCTTCATGATTACCGGCTTCCACGGCATGCATGTATCTGCCGGTGTCATCTATTTACTGGTGGTCGCCATCAAGGTTCTAAAAGGGCATTACGAAGCAAAGGGTAACTACGAAGTCGTAGAGATTGCCGGTTTGTACTGGCACTTTGTCGATCTGGTCTGGGTTTTTATTTTCGCGTTTTTCTACCTCTGGTGAGGAGGGATGATGGAACAGGCAGCGAGCGATCAGCAGCACCCCATTGGAATTTACCTGAAAATCTGGGGGCTTTTATTCGTTTTCAGCACCCTGTCGTACCTGGTGGACTATTTCCAGTTCCAGGGACTCTTGCGCTGGTCCCTGATTATTGTGTTCATGTTGATCAAGGCGGGACTGATTGTCAGTGTATTTATGCACATGATGTGGGAGAGGCTTTCCCTGATACTCGCAATATTGATGCCGCCACTCTGTCTTTTGGTTCTCGTGGGCATCATGCAAATCGAGGCGGATTACACATTTCTGACTCGCCTCGATTTTTTTGCCCAGACCGCCGGTGGTTGATTATGGCGCCCAGCGCATAAAACGCCTAAACATTTCCTGGGATCGCACGATCCATTTCGGGGCACCCTTGCCGGCGCCCACCCGTTTCATGTGGGGGTGTTCGCTGGCAATCATGTCGAGGGTTTGCTGCTGGTCGCGATCGATATCCACAAAAAGAATGTGCTTGCCGTGATCGAGAACCTTCTGGAAACGCCGGAATTGGTGGTTTGGCTCCTGGATGCCCCAAAGACCACCTTCCCAGGTGCAAAAACCCAGAACGATAATCGCCAGGAAGATAAAAGGAACCCAGGTAAATTTATCCGGCAGGCTACTGAGTGCGGCAACGACCAAAACCAGGATTGAACCAATAAGGCCAATGACGGCGCCCACTAGTGTCGAGTGAACGATATCCTTTTTCATAAAGGAACTGACGCCGTGCAGGTGGTGTTTGGCCACCTCCTTGTCGTCGTTAGTGAGGATATGGATCTGTTCTGTAGCTATACCGGACGTTTCCAGGGACCGTTCAATATCCTCCAGTTCGTCCACATTGTCGCTAATATAATAAAATCTTTGCATGGTAACCTCCCGGGTCATGGTTCTTATAATAGACGTTTCTCTCGAGAGCTGAGAAGGCTGTTTGATGCGACGCGCTTGCCTTTCCAATAACAGGGACCTTCACCTTAAGCCGGCCCCACAAGGAGTGTATAACAGATATTAGCGCTTTTTCCCAGTGTCACGCAGGTCTTTTTCGAGTTTGGAAAAGACCGCTCCAGAGGCCTCGCCCCGCCTGCATTACAGAAACAGGATATTTTCAGGGTGCCGATGAAAAAGCCCGCCAGCCGCGCCTCCTGAAAATTCAGGTTTATGATTTTATCCTGCCTGTGTGCGCCCCCAGCCTTAATCATGTACCACCTCCCTGTCCCTGAAATGGACATCTCGCCAGCATCGCGGTAAATCTTCCCCTGAGGGAAAGCAAAGATCATTCTTGTTGAATGTCTCCGGATCCTGTTCCTCATCACCCCATTGCAGGCGCCCCGAAACATGGGTTTCGTAGGGGTTGGTCAAATCCTGGAGGTTTTCTACGGCGATCAAAAGATCTCTCTCGCGCAGCTTTAAAAACATGTCGGCCTCACTGTTGCCTTTGCGATCTTTATCATTAAGTTTCCCGACTTAACCGTGGTGCTTATGTTAGCCATTTGTCCAACGACGGTTGTTCGAAAAGTATAGTCGTTTTGGCAAAGAATGATTGCCTCGAGGACCGGCGTCGACTGCGGATGCCGCGAGACATGACATGTCTACTAAAAACACGTTCTTTTTATAGCTATTTTTGTAACGAAAGAAAGAGCTTTTCAGTGGTTTACATTTGTGGTTCGTGATTGTCTAGAGTAGTAAAAATCCCACGAAGATGCTTTTTTGATTTTTGGCGGCACTGTTCTAGCCTGAAAGGCGTAAGCGAGGCAAAGCCGGAAAAATAGCGGATCTATCGCGCGTTTTCCGGCAGCGCCTTTTTTGAATTGATCAAACATGCATTGGAGGAGCGCCATGCAACAGAAGCTATACCAGTGGGTCGGTTCCGGGATTGTTGCCTTTTTTGCATGTACGGCCTTACCCGCATTGGCTGAAAGTCCCTACGCCAAGCCCGACGACACCTGGATCAGCGTCGATGGTGTTGTTGAGGAAGTGTCAGCCGATTGGTTTACACTCGACTACGGACGGGGAATCATTACCGTGGAAATGGACGACGGCGACAGGGACGCCGATGGTTATAAACTCGTTGAGGGCGACAGAGTGACGGTCAACGGCATCATCGACGATGACTTTTACGAGGTCGCCAAAATCGAAGCCAGCAGCGTCTATGTCGAAAACATTGGTACCTACTTCTATGCATCCGTCGCTGATGAGGAAGATACCTTTGTTACAATCCGTCATCCGATTACCGTCTCCAAAACCGTTGTCCAGGGCAAGGTGAGCGGTGTGTCCGGGGATGAGTTCACGATCGATACCGGTGAACGAATGTTGACGGTAGAGGTGGATGACATGCTTTACAATCCCCTGGATGACGAGGGTTACCAGAAGATCGAAAAGGGCGACATAGTGAGCGTCACTGGTAATATCGACAAGGATTTGTTTGAAGGTCGTGTACTGGAGGCGGACGCTGTCATCACCCTATACCATAAAGAAAAATCGCAGTAACAGGAATCACCGGGGATATCCGGTGCTACTGCGACATCCCGATAAGGGGAACCTGTTTTTGGCTCCCCTTATCGGTAATGGGTGGTAAAGAGAGGATTTCCGGCCAGATCGATCAATCGGCTCTGTAATTTGCTGGCGGAGGGACAGGGATTGACTCGCCGCTATCGCGGCTCGGGGCCCAAAAGCGGTCGCTTTTGTCGAACCCGGCCAGGGTTCTCACCCCCGTCCCTCCACCAAAAAGGGCCACCTGTCGGTGACCCTTTTTAGACTGGCGGAGGGACAGGGATTGACT
>MRWG01000359.1_pt1 | contig 63020 bp, 42 predicted proteins | sample 1013341 | NCBI WGS metagenome assembly MRWG01 (sample SAMN06117577, study PRJNA244670) | biofilm metagenome | biome: Water; feature: Cathode Biofilm; material: Biofilm; isolation source: microbial consortium enriched at the cathode of a solar microbial fuel cell | place: USA: District of Columbia ...
AGAAAGAGCTCCGAGCCGTCGATCTCGAAGAGGCCCGCATCCGCCCCCGCGAGCGCCAGCGTGTTGGTGCCGAGCGCGTCATCGGTCACCACGATATCCGCGATCTTCACCCGCGTGCCCGTGTCGGTGTCCTCGGGCAGACCGGTCGAGACATTGGCAAGCGCAAGGCTCGGGGCCTCGTTCACGTCCGTGACGGCGATACTGACCTCCGCCGTGTCGTCGGGGTCCCCGTCCGGGTTGGTGACCGTGACCGTCACATCGAGATCAGGGTTGGTCTCGAAATCAAGCGCCGCGCCCGCGATCAGGAACAGCTCCAGTCCATCGATCTCGAACAGCGCCGCATTATCCCCGGTCAGCCCCAGGACATTGCTACCGAGCGCGTCGTCGGCAATCACGATGTCGGCCACCTTGATCCGCGTGGCGGTATCGGCGTCCTCGGGCAGATCGCCAAGCACGTTCTCGACCGCGACCATGGGCGGCTCGTTTACATCCGTGATGGGCAGGGCAACGGCCTCAAAGCCCTCCAGGCCTGCGAACTCCGGATCATCAAGCGTCACGGTGACGTCGAGCTGGGGATCGGTCTCGAAGTCGAGCGCGGTGCCGGCCTTGAGAAAGATCGCCATCCCGTCGATCTCGAAGAGGCCTGCATCCGCTCCCGCGAGCGCCAGCGTGTTGGTGCCAAGCGCGTCGTCGGTTACCACGATATCGGCGATCTTCACCCGCGCGGACGTGTCGGTATCCTCGGGCAGACCGGTCGAGACATTGGCAAGCGACAGGCTGGGGGCCTCGTTCACGTCCAGGATGGTGAGCGTGGCCGTGGCCGTATCCTCTACCCCAGCTCCCAGGGCCGGGTCGTCCACCGTCACATCGACGCTCAAGGGGTTCTGGGTCTCGAAATCCAGGGACTGACCACCCCTGATGAACAGCTCCGAGCCGCGCAGCTCGAACAGGAACCGGTTGGGACCGGCGAGACCCAGGACCTCATTGCCAAGCGCGTCGTCCTCGATCACCACGTCGGCGACCTTCATCAAGGTGCCCAGGAACGGTGTCTCGGAGATACCGCTACCAAAGGGCACGATCTGCAGGGATGGGGCCTCGTTCACGTCGGTGATGTCGAATTGCAGATCCACGCTGTCATCCGGGGTGGTTCCCACGCCGGCGTCATCCACCTCAACGGTGACGGACAGGCTCGCCTGGGTCTCGAAATCCAGGCTCGTCCCCGCAGCAAGGAACAGTTCATTCCCGACGATCTTGAACAGCCCGGCATCCGCCCCGCTCAGGGACAGCGTATTTGTGCCCAGTGCATCGTCGATGATGTCGAGGTCGGCCAGTTTGACATCCGCGCTGGTGTCGGTGTCCTCCGCCAGGCCGGACACGACATTGGCGGCCTCCACCTGTGGCGGGTCGTTCACATCCGTCAGCGTCAGCGCAAACTCGACCCGGTCCTCGCGCCCTGCGCCCAGGGCGGGGTCGTCCACGTCGATGAACACCTCCAGAAGCGGACCCGTCTCGAAATCCAGCGCCTGACCCGCCGCCAGGAACAGTTCGGTTCCGTCGATCTCGAACGGGCTGCTGTCGCCCGAGAGTGACAGGATGTTGGTGCCGACCCCGTCATCCGAGATCACGATATCCGCCAGCTTCACACGGGCCGTCGTGTCGGTGTCCTCGGGCAGCGCCAGCGTCGCGGGGCTGAGGGCGAGTGTCGGGGGCAGGTTCTCTATCACGGTGATCGTGTCCGACCCGCTGTTGATCGCGGCTGCCTCCGCGGTGATGGTCACCGGCTGGTCGCCATCGACCACGCCGTCATCGACCGCGGTCACGTCGAACGTGGCCGAGGCGTTTCCGGCGAGGATGGTCACGGTGGCCGGAACCGTGGCCTCGGTGATGTCGCTCGAGGTCAGCGTCACCACGAGGTCGGTCGAGGTGTCGCCCGAGCGGGTCACCGTGCCCGTCGCGGCCCCCGCGCCGCCGGTTTCCTGGATACTGGCGGGGGTGATGCTGACCGTCAGATCGCCCAGGGCCTGCAGTTCGACGGCCCCCAGATCGGCAAATCCCATGCCGTCATTGCCCACGCCGGGCAGGTCCACCGTCCGGTCATTGCCCGCCGCGTCGGTCAGAAGCATCGTGGCGCCCGCATCCAGCGCCGGGTTCGCGGCATCCGCCAGAAGCGCGATCGTCTGCACCGACCCGCCATTGTCGGCGAGAGCGCCGCCGAAGATGCCGGTCGCTGTCTCGGGCGCGCCATCCCCGTCATCATCCGTCAGCGTCTCGGTCGTGGCCGCAAAGACGTCTGCGGCGGTGGTATCGCCGACATCTGTCGTGCCATCGAAGACATCCGTTCCGACGATGTTGCCGCCTTGCAGGGTGGGTGGTAGGCCGCTTTTAAGATCGTCACTGACGGTCTGCGCCGAGACGTTGCCGGTCACAAGGCTGTTGGTCAGCGTCGTGGTGTTTAAGGTTAAGAACCCGCCACCGAGGGCATTCATGCCTGCCGTGCTGTTTCCGCTGACCGTACTGTTGGTCAGCGTTACTTCGACGGTAAAGCTTCCTCCGCCAAAGGCAAAGTCCCCTGCTGTGCTGTTTCCGCTGACCGTGCTGTTGATCAGCGTTGCGATGTTGGCGGCAATCCCGCCACCGTCTGCAAAATCTCCTGCCGTGCTGTTGTCGCTCACCGTGCTTCCGGTCACCGTCACGTTGGCGCCGGAAACCCCGCCACCCTGCGCACTGGTCCCCAACGTGCTGTTGCCGCTGACCGTGCTGTTTATCACCGTCACGTCAGCACCGTCGCCGAATATACCCCCGCCGCTATTCGCCTGACCGTCACCCGTCGTCCGCCCCCCGGTGAGGATCAGGCTGTCGAAAGTGGTGTCCGCGTCGGCCCCGTCGAGCTGGAACAGCCGGGAGTTGTCGTCGAGCAAATCAGACGCAGCACCAGGCGTGCCACCATAACTGGCCCCAACATCGGTGGTGTCGGTGCCCGCCAGCGTCACATCGTCGTCATCCTTGTCCCCGGTGATCGTCACCGTGCCCCCCGCCGAGGCGCCATCGATGACCGTCTCTTCGGTGATCACGATCTCGCCGAGGTCGAGCCGGATCAGCGCGTCATTCTCGAAAGCCTCGCCCGCGCCGGAGGCAAAGGTGATGGTGCTGGCATCGGCGTTCGAGTTGGCAAACTCGATCGCCTCGCGCAGCGATGTCTGGCCATCGAATGGATTGTCCACATCCGCCGCGGTGGTCACCACGAGGCTGGGGACTTCGACCACCGCGACGGTGGTTTGCAGGTTGGGCATGGCCGTGTTGGCATTCGGCGCGGCATCTGACCCGCTGTCCACGACCTCGGTGATCGTCACGACGCGGTTGCCAAGCGTCGGCGTGGTGGCGGCGTTGTTGTAGCTCAGCCCGTCCACCAGCGTCTGAAGGTCTGCCTCGCTGAGCGTGCCGCCGGTGACGGTCATCGTGGCCGTCGTTCCGGACACCGTCACATCCACCATCAGCCCGTTCGTCGCGGTCGATGCGATGCTGCTGCCATCGGTCAGCGCGACGGTGCTGCCATCGATGCCCAGCACCTCGTCCGCGCCGTCGGCGAGATTGGAGACGGTCAGCGTCAGCGACGAGAAAGTCTGCCCGGCCTCGATCGTGTCCGCAACCACCGTCTTGAATATATCCGACGGCGTTCCCGGCTGGTGATCGGGATCGTTCCCGGCGGCGGTCAGCGTCGGGGCGTCGTCTACATTGGCAACCGCGACCGTCACGCTGCCCGCTGTCGTGCCGGGATTGTCCCCGGTGCCCTGAGCGTCGGCGGAATTGCCATCGGAAAACGTATAGTCGAGCAGAACGGAGGCGGACGGATCGTCCGAGCTGTTGGCGTATCGAACCGCTTGCAGCACCTCGTTGACCAGCGCCGTCGTCGGGATGGTGCCGTTGTTCTGGAAGGTGATGGTGACCTGCCCTGCGGTCCCGGTGTCGACGTTGGCGATGACGCTGCCGCCGGCGCTGATATCGCTGCCCGCGACCGTCAGGTTGCCGCCGCTGGGGATCGAGAAGCTGTCGTCGGCATTGGCGCCGCCATTGCGCACGATCTCCACACTGGCGCCGCTGTAGTCTCCATTGCCGCCATTCAAGGCATCCAGTTCAACGTCGGAAACGATGACGTTGGCATCAAGAACAACGGCCGATCCGCCCTCGGTGAAGGACGGGGTGCCGTCGAGCCCCGAGAGCACCGGGGCGTCGTTGACCGCCGTGATATCGATATTGCCGGAGCCGACCTGCGGATTCACCGTGCCGTCGTTCGCGTTGACCGTATAGGTCGCGGCATCGTTGCCACTGGCGTCAGACGCCCCGGTGTATTGAATATTCGAAGCGGTATCGAGGAAGGTGTTGATATTGGCCACGGTGCCGCTCAGCGTCAGCGATCCTGTGCCGCTGCCGCCAACCGTCACGCTTCCGCCACTGGACGCCGTGAAGGTCCCTGCACTGGCCGCGATCGTCACGGTCAGCGAGTCGCCATCGACATCCGACAGGGTCAGGGCCGACAGATCGAAATCGCTGGCAGTATCTTCTGTCACCGTTACGTCTGCCGGCACACCCGACGCGGTCGGGGCGTCGTTCACCGGGGTCACATTGATCGTCACCGTGTCGGCGGTGCCGTCCACGGTCCCGTCGTTCGGCGTGACGGTCAGGGTGGCCGCGGTCGTGTCGTTGGACGCGGTGGTGTACTCGATCTTCGATGTGTCGTTGAGATAGGTGTTCAGGTTCGCCGCCGTGCCAGCCAGCGTCATCGAGCCACTGCCCGAATTCGCGACCGTTACCCCGGCGGTGGTCCCGTTACCATCCGTCGACGCGATCGTGCCGCGATCCACCGCAAGGGTCAGGGTGATCGTATCCCCGTCGGCGTCAGAAACATTGTAGGCCGACAGGTCAATCGCCGTGGCAACGTCTTCGGTGACCGTCTCATCCGCAGGCGTGCCGCCAAGTTCGGGGGCAGTGTTGGTAGGCATAGGAGACGTAAACGTCGCGGAGACTGGAGAGCCACCAATATCCGTTATGGACCCTGTAAAGGTGCGGCTCGGATCGTCAATTCCTCCAAGAATCAGCTGTTCCAGAAAACTCTCGATTATTGCCGCATCAAAATTTCTGACGTTTGTCGGACCGGTGAAACTGTTGGAATTAGGCGAAATCGTAATTGAACCAGTTCCGAAGCCCGCAACCTGGAAACCCCGTGATGCTGAAGCATCATCCAAAAGCCAAAGTGACAACCCTCCAGTGCCAGAGCTCTGAGACCAAGTTTCCCCATTGATCGTGTAAGTAACCGGTCCGCTCCCAGTTGCCAGTGGCGCGAAAAACTCACCACTTGATGCTGAGACCGTGATTTGTTGGAGAAACCCGCCAGTACTATCGGTAATTGTTACGTTGGAAAACGGCGAAGTATCAAAACTGTTGGACGAGGACGGGCTTGGAATTTCGCCGGTAAAACTTACCATGTGCGTTTTCCAATCTTTCTAAATGGCTTTTTAAAGCTCTTTAAGGAACGTCTGATCAACGCGTTCGGCTGCGTCGAGATGGCGGCTTGATCGCCTTTTCGGGCGGAAGACGACGTTGTGGGAGCGGATTTTGTTGTTTCAGGCTTGCCGTAGAGGCGGTCTGGCGGTTTTCGGTCAGACTCCTTAACTCAAGCTAAATTTCCTATCTGTGACAGGCTTGCTTCAAAGGAGCTCGTCACTTGGTGTCAACCATGGTCTGACAAGAGCGCCAGATCAAGTGCTTCTCTTCAACTGCGCGAAAGATACTGCCCCCCGCCGGTGCCAGAGGCCGTCGCACTGCCCGTGATCAGGCTGGCGACCATTTGTGCTGCTTCGCCGTCTGATGTTGGTCAAGCTGACACGAACAGGGGAGGGCGCGATGACCGAAACCGTCTTCACCAGTGTGCGTCGGCCTTTATCCCTTACATTTTGGGGGCAGGCGTTTTAGATGGATCCCAGGATATTCTCATTGACGCTCAACAGCGCTGATCCACGTCTGTCGAGGTCGTCCATACGGAGATGATATCATCTGCTGCGACGCGCTTCACTACAGCTCCTTTCTTCCCTTATTCTACTCTTCATATCTTCGGGGCTGTTTTCTAATTTATATACAAGGAATTACCCTAGAAACGGTTACATCTCGGGGGAAGCACGCTTACGTATCGGGGGATCGACTGTTACGTCTGGGAGGACATATCCTTACATCTGGGGGGATGTTTTTCTGCAAGCACAGCATCCGGCGATGTCACTTGTCCACAGCCTTACGATTACATAAGCTGGCATGTAATGTAAGGAACAGGACGGCGCGTTGTGACGAAAAATCCCCCAAAATGTAAGGAAAGCGGTCGATCTCTCCGGACGCTCGATCTCACCCCGGAGCCGGGCGAGATGCTCAAGCCCGCCGAGTTGATCGACATCGATGGCGCGACAGGCCTCACCTTGGCGGCCCGGCGCCTTTACAACCAGCTGATCGCCCATGCCTTTGGTCCGGATATGGGCAAGGAAGGCCAGGAATGGACGATCCGGATTTCTGATCTTCGGGGCACCCACAAGGGCAATGAGCGTCTGGAGGACAGCATCATCGCCTTGATGAAGACCATCGTGACCGTCCGCCTGCCCAACGGGGCCACGCGTCGTGTTGCGCTTCTGGGCGGCAACGATATGGGCGACCCCGATCGTGCCCACGGAGTCCTCACCTACTCCTTCGACAAGCGCCTTGTGCCGCTTCTGCGGGAAAGCTCTGTCTTCGGCAAGCTCGAGCTTGCGGTGATGCACGCCTTCACCACCAAATACGGGCTGGCCCTCTATGAGGCGCTGGCCCGCCGGGTGCGGCTCAAGAGCAAGTTCTTCGAGGATTTCGAGCTGTCGTCTTTTCGGGAACTGCTGGGAGTGCCCGCGAACAAGCTGACCACGTTCTCGAATCTGAAACTGCGTGCAATCACGCCGGCCGTTGAAGAAATCAACGGCATTGCCTCCTTCGGCTGCAAGGTCGAGCCACTCAAGACAGGGCGCAAGGTGACCCATATCCGGGTGTTCTGGTGGCGCAAGGATATCGACGGGTTGAGGAAGGCTTATGCCGAGCTGCAGCGGCCGAAGGTCGGGCGCAAGGCACGCATGTCGAGCGAGATCGATCAGATCGTCGACATCCCGAGCCTGTTGGATACCGAATCCATTACTCTGGAAAACTAGGTATCCGGTGAAACGAGGACCCGATCAACAACGGCACATGATCTCGCATCTGGGAGGATTGGGTCGGGGACGGCGGTGGCACCAGAACGCATCCCCATGAAGCGCCCCAAGTATTCCTAGGACTTCGTGTGCGTGCCGGGATCCGGTTGGCTGTGTATCGGCAAAAAGCGAGCCATTCCTAACCCCGGGCCGTCATATGTGACGAGCTTACAGAGCCTGCTCGCGGGACCGCTTTCGGCGACTCTGAGGCTGAAGCAGGATCCGAGGGACCCGGAAGCGCAGGCACCTCCGGGGAGAGCCGGCTCTACATGGCAACAGGCATAGTCGAATTTCCCGGCTGATTTAACGGCTCAACTTTGTCTGCCTACCACATCTGGAAGTCGCCGGGAGCGGAGAACGATCGTGCGACTTCGAACTGACGACATCAGGCGCTATGATTACAACTGATTACAGTAGGGCATACCATGTCACAGCGCACCGCATCCGAGCCCATCACCATCCGCACAGCCAAGGTATCCGAGATTGACACCCTGGCGAATGCGATGAACCGTTCCCGCAACTACATCGTCAACCAGGCCATCGATCAATGCCTGGAAGCCAACACCTGGCAGATGGAGCGGATCAAGAGCGGGATCGCCGCGAAGCACGGCTGGACAGATTGAAGCATCTGGTTATTGCGCGAACCCGCGGCTCGCGATCCTGAGGCGATCGTGGATTATATCGCGCGGGACAATCCCGTCGCCGCCGAGAACGTATATCGGGGGGCATGAAGGCAGCCCCGAAGCGGTGACGACACTGGCGGTGCTCCACCCGTCCCGGGATTTTGTCAGGGCGCCCCTGCACAGGATGCAGGGCAGTTATGCCCCGCGCCCCTTGATGCCAGGAGCAGGTCCGGGCCATTCCCGATTGCCTGCAGGCGGATCTTCAAGCGTGTCCCCGGCAGACCGCGGTGCACCGGGGGCCAAGCCGTCCTTACCCAGCATCACGCTACTTTCCGAAGATCGCGCGGATCGCCGCGCGGCCGCGGCTGGTCATGCGCGGATCACTGTGCTCCGAGGCCTCGCGGATCTCCTGCAGCCAGCCGAGCTCGTTGCCAGTGACCGGCGTGCCCATGATCTCCACGAGCGCATGCGCCGCCGTGTCGCCCTCCACCTGCTCGAGCGTCAGGCGCAGGAGGTAGGCGGGATCGCATTCAAGCGCGCGCGCCAGGCTGGGCACGCGGTCGAGCGGCAGCTTGCTCGAGCCGTTCTTGAGCATCGAGAGCATGTTGACGCTGACGAACCCGGCCTCGACGGCGATCTCGATCTGCGACTTCCGGGGCTTGAGCTCCATCACGCGCTTCTCGATGTATTTCGCGAGCCGGGTATCGGCGTAAGGTTTCTTCGGCATTTTCTTCCCCTTTTCAGTCAGTTGTCTCACAGCGCATCAGCTGCTTGCTCTATTCATAGCAGCGGCCTGACGGGGAACGGCCGGGGGATAAAATTAACCCCACGACACTGATTGATCGGAAAAGAGCAGGCCATGGAAAAGCCCAAGAAGAAGTGCCGAGGTCATGCCACCACCACAGATTCACCCCGAGCCAGCCTCGGTGAGGCTAGGCTTTCGGGCGCAGCGCGATCTTGGCTGACCCCACATCGTTTGCTGTGTCGATCACGTCATAGCCGGCAGCGTCGGCCAGCGCTGCATATTCCCAATACATGAAGCTCTGCTCGAAGGCGCCCCGTTCCAGCTCCTCCACGTATTCCGTTGCCCCGCTGTCGGCGAAGACATGTCCAACCGGCTCACAGAACAGCATGACGATGCCGTTCGGTGCGAGTTTCGGCCTGAAACCACGCAGAAGCCTCACCGGATCCGGAAAATGGTGGAATGTGGCATACATGGCCACGGCATCAAGGACACCATCGCGGAAGGGCGGGCGCATGCCATCACCGATAATGTCCATGAACCGGTCCGGGTTCATGACGTCGGGCGCACGCAGAAGGCTGTGCGAGAACATGCCATGCGCATCGATATCCATGTTGAAACGCCGACCTGGCCAGACATGCGTCATTGGTGAGAAATTGCCGCCCAGTTCGAGCAGCACAGACTCCTCTCCCTTCGCGTAGGCATCCAGCCACTGCGTCATGACTTCGAAGGCGTGAAGATGGTCTGCGTTGTAGTCTCGGGTCTCACCGCTGTCGCCCCAACCGGTTTCGAGCGGGTCCTGTCCGGTGACCAGTGTGATCGATTGTCGTGTCCTGGCCAGCACGCGCCCCTTGCGCTCAAGAGTGACCACATAATCGACCGTGCCGGGCGTTTCGGGCATTGTCAGCCTGATCGGCTGCGTGATGCTGCGACCGGGAGCGAGATCGACCAGCAGATCGGTGCATTGCCCGCGCGACGATCGCATCCAGCCGAACGGCAGAAACTTCGCCAGCCTGCTGTCCGGCTCGGTCCGGATCGAGGCATGGAGATGGGCCGCCTCCCGCCCCGTGGCGTGCAGAGTGTGGGCCGTGTCGTTACGAATGGTCATGTTGAGCGTGAGTTGCCAGCCGGCGTGCGCCGCCTTCGGTGCGACGAGCGGTGCCATTTCCACCTCACCGGAACGGTGCGGCTTCTCGGGCTTGACGGGCACGCTCTCGTCCCTCTCGTAGGGCGGACGGACCTGGTCGCTCTGTCCGTTCAGGCGGTTTACGAACATGCTCGCCTCGCTGTTGAGCCAGACATCCGCGAAATTCACATGGCAGCGAAACGCGTCGGCGAGCTGATCGCGGCTCTCGGCACGGGCGGGATTCTCGGCGATGGCAACCATGTCGTCCAGAAACGCGCCGGAAATCGCGTAGTCATGGTGTTCGACCTGCACGCCCGGCACGAGGATGGGAACACCGAAACGCACCGGGTATTTGGTGCCGTCCGAACGCGCGAGCGCGTCCTCGGCTTCGGCCAAGGCCCCGCCGTCTTCAGGGCACGCAAGAAACTCAATCATGTCAGCAGTCACGCATGGACTCTTTGCATTAGAAATGTGTGTCGCACTATCAAACCGTAGGATCAAACACCTTATGTGTCTCATCCCTGCTATGAATGCCCCGTCGCCGTTCCCGGCCAGGACCGGCGACGGGGTAGGATCGAAGCTTATGCGCGGAACCCGGCTTCGCAGTCCAACAACCTGAAATCCCTGAAGGGTCGAGAGGGTATCAGGCTGCGAGTGGGCGATTGGCGGGTCATTATGGATGACCAGGGCAACATTCTGGCGATCCTGGATATCGGGCCCCGTGGCGGTATCTACGATTGAGAGGACATGACATGAGCGAAATGGTGACCATCCCCCGTGAGGAGTACGACCGGCTTCGGGCCATTGCCGAAGACCTGGCCGATCTCAAGGCCTATGATCGTGCCAAGGCAGACCTGGCCGCGGGTGAGGATGAGCTGATCCCGGCAGAGTACGTGAATCGTCTGCTCAATGGCGAAAGCGCTCTGCGGGTCTATCGCGATCTGCGCGGCCTGACCCAGGCGGCGCTTGCCGAAAAGGCCGGTGTGAGCCGCGTCACGATCGCCGAGATCGAAACCGGTCGCAAGCAGGGGTCTGTCACGACACTGCGCGCCCTGGCGGACGCCCTCGGCGTCATGCTGGATGATCTGGCAGAGTGACACAACTCGTCCCGATGACACCCAGCACCCGCATCGAAATGGTCTCCATTACGGCGCGGATTCTGACCTGCCCCCGGGTCGTCCCTCAGTCATAATGAGAGTCCTTGGCGTTGATCGTCTTCGGGTATCGCTCGGCCTGAACCTGGCCGAAATGTTCGACCCCATAGAGATATATGTTGATCAGATCCCGTTCGGCCTCGCGCGTGAAATCAATTCTCGTCACGAAGCAGACCCTGTACCGCGTTGCTCCTTGATGCTCTGTTGTTTTCGTATATACAATAACTATGTTGATAATCGTCTGGGACGAACCGAAGCGGCAGACTAACCTTGCCAAGCACGGCTTGGACTTTGCCGATCTGGATGAGGAGTTTTTTCTAGGCTCCGTGGTGGTCCCTGCGAAGGGCGGTCGGCACATGGCGATAGGGCGTCTCGCAGACGGCACGATTGCTGTGGTGTTCGCCACATTAGGCACCGCAGGAGTTTCGGTGATCTCGATGCGACCAGCCAGCCAAAGAGAAAGGAGCCTGATATGACCCGCAAGCACCTGACCGAAGATCAGATCCAGCGCAGGATTGCCAGCGATCCCGATGCGCCCGAAGCGACGGACGAGCAGCTTGCCCAGGCCAAACCGTTCGACAAGGCATTCCCGGCCTTGGCCGATGCGATGCGGAAGAATGTCGGAGGACGCCCGAAATCAGAGAATCCAAAAGTTGCCGTGTCGCTGCGGTTGGACCCCGAGATTGTCGCCCGCTTCAAAGCCTCTGGCCCTGGCTGGCAGACCCGCATGAACGATGCTTTGCGAGAGGCTGCGGGGCTTTAGGGGGCTCATCTGCCTTGTCAATTGACTGCGTGGCCCTTCGGGCAAGCCTCGTGCCTAACCTCGGATGGAGCGTCCCCGGCCGTCGCTGTCTTCTTTCACGAACGCGCCCCGGCCTTCGCCTTGTAGACCGTGCCGCGCGAGATGCCCATCTCGCGCGCGATCCGGGTGGGTGACTGGCCCGCTGCCAGCCTGGCCTGGATAGCGGCCATGTCGATCCTGGGAGCGCGCCCCCGGTAGACGCCGCGCTCCCTGGCCGCGGCGATGCCCTCGGCCTGGCGCTCGCGGCGCAGGTTGGTCTCGAACTCGGCAAAGACACCGAGCATGTCGAAGAACGCCTTACCCGCCGCCGTGGAGGTATCGACCGGCTGCTCGGTCGCGGCCAGGTGCGCGCCCTTGGACTTGAGGCGCGAGACGATGGTTTGCAGATCACCGAGACTGCGCGCCAGCCGGTCGATCCGCGTGACCACCAGCGTCTCGCCCGGATGGATGAAATCCAGGATCGTCCTGAGCTCGGGCCGCCCGTCGAGGCTGGCCCCGCTCTTCTGCTCCGTCCGGATCATGCCGCAGCCGGCCGCCCGCAGCGCGCTTATTTGCGCCTCGAGGTTCTGCTCGGTGGTCGAGGTGCGCGCATAGCCGATTTTCGTGGGGTAACTGTTCATTTTGGGTGTGCCCTCGGGATAATCTGTTCATTATGCCAAAACAGGCCCAAAATGAACAGCCGAAAGCCGTCTTTGCGTGTTCAGAGAAAACGTCACCAAGGGTATACTCTAAGTGACGCATTTATCCAGATCGACTTCGAAGCGGTCATAAAGGTTGAACTGTAGATAGATGAGCGGGGACAGGCCGCGATAGTCCTCAGGGGACAAGCGCGCGACACCACCCGGGTCCCTTGGGCCTAATTCGCCCGCAGTTCGATCTCTGAAAAATTTGTAAAACAAGCCATTCTGGCTATATTGTCCATGTGTTGATATAAATCCCCGCGAGAATGACAATGAAAACAGTGACGGCCGTTGAGGCCAAGAACAGCTTTGGCCGTCTACTGGAGGCGGCCCACCGTGAGCCGGTGATGGTGACGAAGAACAACCGCGAGATTGCAGCGATGTTCTCGATGGAAGACGTTCAGGCCCTGGCGGATACCTTCCTGGCCGAGCCGCTGAAGGCCGAGGTTGCCGAAGGCAGGCGCTCTGTGCTCGACGCGCTGATGGCGCAGCTGGAGATCAACCGGCGACTGGACGCCAGCCGTAAGGCGATTGCCGAGGGAGATGGGCTTCTTGCGGATGAGACCATGACCAACACCATGACCTACAAGGGCTATGCCGCCCGTATAGAGTATGACGATGAAGACGGGATTTTCACGGGCCGGATTGCCGGTATCCGCGACGGGGTGGGCTTTCATGCCGATACCGTGGACGGGCTGCGGGCTGCATTCCACGAGGCTGTCGAAGACTACATCGAAACTTGCGCCAGCATCGGCAAGGAGCCGCAAAAGACCTATTCAGGACAGGTCATGTTCCAGATCAGCCCGGAGGTTCATCGCAAGGCCGCACTGGCTGCCGAACTGTCAGGCAAGAGTCTGAACCAATGGGCCGAAGAAGTGCTCGACCAGGCTGCAGGGTAAGCCTGCCGTCATATGGAGCAGAGCATCAGACCTGATGCTTGATTGCCGGTGGTGTCGTGCTGATCAGTCTTTCCCGAGCGCCCGCAACACCCTGTCGAGCTTTTTCCCCCGCGGACTGATGGTCGATGGTGCCTCGCTGGCGAGATTGTAATAAGCCGCAGGATCATATGTGGGGACATTCAGATTGAGCTCACGCGTGGTCAGCTGGCCAACAGACGCAATGATGTTGTACGCGGCGATATGGATATCCGCGTCGGCGGAAATCAAATCGGCCTGAGCGTTCAGCAGGACCTGTTCTGCATCCAGAATATCGAGGGTTGTTCGTGCCCCGAGCCGAGCCTCTTCACGCACGCCCTCAAATGCCACGCGGGCGGCACGGACTTGTTCTCTCGAAGACGTAAGCGACTGTCGCGCGGCCTCCAGGGCAGCATAGGCGTCACCGACACTCTGACGGACCTCCAGCGATGCCAGCCGAAGCTCACCGATGGTGGCATCGCGCTGTGCGATCGTCTGGCGACGGATCGAATTGAGCGCCCCGCCTCTGTAAATCGGACCTGTGAGTTCAACCCCGACACTGCCGTTCCGGGAAAAGTCCGATCCGCCGAGCTCCTCGCGCACACCGAGTTGTCCTGTGAGGTTCACCGTTGGGCGCATCGCGGCTTTTGCGGCACGAATGTTCAATTCCGCTGCGGACAGTTCATGCTGGAACCGGCGGATATCCGGGTGTTGTTGCGACGCCAGCTGTTTTGCCGTCGCCTGATCGTAATTGACCGGATACGGCTTGCCCGGAGATTCAAGGTCTCCGGGTTGTCGCCCGACGGCCACGACAAATTCTTCCCTGGCCTGGGCCAGATCGCGTTCCGCGGTTGCCAGGCCGCTTCTTGCAGACGCCAGCCGGGCCTCTGCCTGTGCGACATCGGTGCGGGTCACTTCCCCGACTTCAAACCGGTTACGGGCAGCGCGCAGTTCCTCTTCCAGGAGACGCAGGTTATTGCGCCGCAGTGCAACGATTTCGATATTCCGCAGTACATTCATATAGGCCCTGACGGCACGGAACAGCACTTGCTGCTCGATGGCCAGGAGCGTCTGCCGCGTGGCCAGAACGATTTCCTTCGTTGACTCCACCTGAAACTGGCTGCGGCCAAAATCGTAAAGTAGAAGGCTCGCTGTCAGTCCGACATCAAGATTGTTGGCCTCGTCGACGGCGTCGTTGCCGAAGAAATCCACATTGCGGGAATAGACATATGACGTCTCGGCCGACCAGTTGATGATGGGACGCAGGTTGGCTTTCGCCTGTGCGACATCTTCATCGGCCGCCCGCAAGAGTGCCCGGTTCTGCTCCAGAAGACCGCTGTTCTTGTAGGCATCGGCCAGGGCATCGGCCAGCGTTTCCGCAAAGGAGGGGATGGGGGCGAATGCGCCCGTGAAGGCCACGAACAGGCCCGCCCCAAGTCTCGTTCCCATCCATTTGAACACCGTTGCAACCCCCAGTTTTCGCATTACACACCCTATGTGAATTCACGACATGCCTCAACAAGCCTTGCCGTCCGATCCGGTCGTCCGCGTTCGGCAAGAGATGACGTATGTGCTGGTTGGCACAGGACTCCGTCAAACCCCTCGAAACCGACAGGCGCGTTTGCTTTCCGACCGTTCCGTTTACTCCTCGATCAGGCTCTTGCGCACGGCGTCCATCAGGGGTGACGTGAGATAGTTCATGACCCGGCGCTCGCCGGTCGTGATGATGACGTCCACAGGCATACCGGCGGACATCCCCAGACGGATCTCTTCGGAGATATCTTCCGGAGCCACGTTGATGCGCGCCAGGTAATAGGGCATCTGGTCCTGGGCTTCAGGCGTGATGACATCTTCCGAGATCGTTTCGACCTCGCCCAGAACAACCGGCGTGAGCCGGGACTTGAAGGCCGTGAAGCGGACCTCTGTCCTCAGCCCGGGGCTGACGTTGTCGACGTCAATGGGGGCCACCCGGGCCGTGATGATGAACTTCTCGCCTTCCGGGACAATTTCCATCAAGACGTCGCCGGGCCGGATGACGGACCCTACCGTATGGACCTTGAGATTCTGAACGCTACCAGAGGCCGGGGCGCGGATTTCGGTGCGTTTCAGAACGTCGGTCGCAACCTTCAGGCGTTCCCTGACCTCGGAAACTTCGGATTTGATGGTTTCAAGTTCCGTGTTTGCGCGCTCGCGGTATTCCTGCCGAACCTGCAGCGACTGCAGCTTGGACTCGCTGATCGTGTTCTTGGCTTGAGCGATCTGCGAAATGATATTTCCCAGATCCGCCTCGATCTGGATATACTCATCCTGCCTTTGGGAAAGGATATTGGCCTGAACCAGCCCTTGTTCCTGGCCGGACGTCATCCGGTCGACGAGTTCCTTGTAGTTCGCCAGCCTGCGCTCCATCGCGCTTTTCTGGAGCTGCAGACCTTCGATCTGCTCGTTGGTCTGTTCAATCCGGCTCGCCAGGATATCGATCTGGGAATTGAGGATGGAGCGGCGATCCTCGAATATCCCCTTCTGGTTGGCATACGCCTCCTTCACGTTGGATGACGCATTCTCGAGATCGAACCCGTCCGGCAGATCGATCTCTTCCGAAAGGGTGAGTTCAGCCCTGAGCCGGGCCTCGGTGATCTCCGAGATTGTTGCGCGTGTCTTTAGCATATCAAGGTTGGATTGCGCCTCGATGCCGCTCAAGCGAATGAGGATGTCACCCTTTTCAACGTGATCGGCTTCATCCACCATGAGTTCAGAGACGATGCCACCCTCCAGGTGCTGCACGACCTTGCGGTTGCCCTCAACCGAGATCGTGCCCGGAGCAACAACAGCGCTGTCGATCTTCGCGATGGCCGCCCATCCTCCAAAAACGCCAAAGGTCACAAAGACAACGGCTATCCCCGCGATGGCGACCGGACGGATACTGCGTTTATTCATGAGTAAAGCGATCCTTCGGTATCAGCTTGCTCGTCCTAGGACGAGGGTTGTGGCATCTTCAGAACTGCGGGATTGCTGCCCTGGTTCGGCTCGGCATCCTGCTTCTTGGGGTGTTCCTGGGGCTGGAAAATGTCCTTGGTCGGGCCGTATTTCTCCACTGCACCATTGACCAGCATAAGGGTCTTGTCTGAAAGCGCCAGCAGGCTTGCCTTGTGCGTGATCAGGACAACCGTCTTCCCCTTTTCCTTGAGCTGCTTGATACAGGTCACCAACGCCTGCTCACCGTGGTTGTCGAGATTGGAGTTCGGCTCGTCGAGCACGACAAGGCAGGGCTCCTTGTAGACGGCCCGAGCCAACCCGACGCGCTGGCCCCCGGACAAGAAGTTGCCCCCCTCCCCGACATCCGACCCGTAGCCCTCGGGGAACTTCTGGATCATGTCATGCGCCCCGGCCTGCTGGGCCGCGGCGACAATATCGCTGTCCTGAGCATCGTCCTGGAAGCGCGAAATATTCTCGCCCACCGTTCCACGGAACAGCTTCACATCCTGTGGAAGATACCCGAGATGCTGGCCGATCTGTTCTGCATCCCAGTGCTGAATCTCCGTTCCATCAAGCCGGACAGCCCCGTTTGCGGGCTCTGAGGCACCGACCAGATGCCTGGCGAGCGTGGTCTTCCCCGAACCACTCGGTCCGATAATCGCCAGAACTTCACCAGGCTCGACCGAGAAACTGATCCGCTTGAGCAGCGGATCGTTGGTTCCGGGCAAAAGCGCGTAAAGCTGTTCGACGGACAACCGGCCCTTGGGCTCCGGCATCTCGGTGCGCGGCTCATCCGCCGCCACCTGATCGAAGAGCTTCTTGAGGCGCTTGTGCGACTGACGGGCCCCCACAAACTGCTTCCACTGACCGACAGCCTGTTCAACCGGTGCCAGCGCGCGCCCCATGACGATCGATGCCGCGATCATGATGCCGGGAGAAATTTCCTGCAGGATAGCCAGATAAGCGCCGGTTCCGAGAATGGCGACCTGCAGGCTCATGCGGACAAACTTCGAGGACGCAACGACCATGCCCGCGCGACCGCTGGCCCGTGCCTGATGGTCGAGCATGTCGTCATGCTGCTGGAGCCAGCGCTTGGACAGGGCCTTTTCCATGCCGAGCGCACGGATAACCTCGGCGTTCTGCATGGTGGTCGATGCAAAATGGCTGGCGCCCTGCGACGCCTGTCCGGCATCGGCCAGAACCTTGCGGGTCGACAGCTCGTTCGTCAGCGCCAGGGTGAATATGATGACCGCGCCCCCGGTCGCGACGAGACCCAGCCACGGGTGGAAGGCAAAACAGAGCGCGAGAAAGAGCGGAACCCATGGTGCGTCGAAAAACGACAGGATGCCCTGGCCCGTGATGAACTCACGCACCTTGTCGATATCGCTGAGCGCAACATGCGAATTGCTGCCCGGCATGGCCGTCTGCTGCTTGACGACCCGGTGAAAGACGGGATGCGCAAGCACTTCGTCGAACTGCAGACCGGCCCGCACGAGAAGCTTGGAACGAATGAATTCCAGAAGGCCATAACTCACCAGCAACGCCACCGCGATCCCGGACAGCATGAGCAGCGTCGTCTCGTTCCTGCTCGAGAGCACCCGGTCATAGATCTGCAGCATGTAGAGTGGGCCAACGAACATCAGAAGGTTCGTGCAGAAGCTGAATATCATGGTTGCCGCGAAAGCGGCCCGGTACTTCTTGTAGGCGCTTTCGAGAGAATTAGGTTGCTGCATTCCGGATGAACCTTAGATCAGGCATTTTACTTGAGTGGACACTAGCACAGCATCCCCACCCTTACTAATATCAGAGCTGTGATGTTCCCATACAGTAAAAACCATACACGATCCAGCCCCAGCGGGAAAGCGATACAGCATCGACCACGTCAGTTGAGCCTGATGCTCCCATCCTCTCCCTGTGCCGCTTTCACCGAAATCCAGGTGGGCCAAATATCGTCCTTCCAGCCGGCGTAATGGAAGTTCTGATGCAACACCGCCAACCACTGGCGTAAGGTGGTCTCGCCGAATGTAAGAGTCTGAAGCGTTTGCTCCCCGTCCTTGAAATCGATCAGCACGGCCTGCCGCGTCAGGCGGGCGCGCATGCTCGACACCAAAGTCTCGGTTTCGGCTTCCTGATACCCGACGGGTGCTTGCGGAGCGATTTGCCCGATTGCACCCATCTGGCTGCGCCCCTGCTCCACATTGCTGCCCGGCGACGCATCCGCCCGCAACTTTGGCAGAGTCGTGAGAATTTTCACGATCTCTGGAACCAGGCGCACCAGCAACCGCCGGGTCAGCCAGAGAACATGCACGGAGGCATCCGCTTGCTCCAGCATGATCCGCACCCGGTCCTGGGCTGGATCGTAAGCGGTCGTGAACCTCTTGACGGGTTGCATCAGAGTGACCCGGTCCCTGTCGAGGCTGCCCCCGCGATTACTGTGCCTCCGAGGCTTCGGCCCCGGCCTGCGCATCCGTTTCCAGCTCCGCCTTGAGCGAATTGACATAGGCTTGCCGGGCCGTCTGGATTGCGGCGACCTGCATGCGCAGACGGGTCAGTTCCTGGTCCGCGAACTGGACGTTGCGAATAAGATTCTTCGCGTTATCCGAAATCGTCTCGGGGTCGTAGTCCTTGCCATCCACCGTCAGCGTGGCTTTCTGCTCATCTGCCATGAGGTCCTCCTGATCTAAAAACACTTCGCTGCGGCCTATCTTACCACGCGGATATCGACAAGGGCCTTCACGGCCGGGACCCGATCCGGTTCCGCCAGGTCGGTTATACAGCCCTCTTGATGGTCTCACCGTGCTTGTGAGCTTTCCGCAGGTTTTCCGCGAAATCCTCGTCCCCTGCCCGCAGGTCGAGCAACGGCTGCAGGCAGGCCAGAAGCCGGTCCGTATTTGTCTCGACATCGTGCTTGCGACGGGCCATGTCGCGTATCCGGGTGGCACAATCGTGGTAGAATTCCTGGTCGTCATAGAGCCGTTCGATCGTCGCCGCCATCTCCGCAATCGTGCTGCGCGGCGGCAGCGCCGTGTAGGGGGCGCGATGGCACTCTTCGGGGAAATCAAACAGGAAACCTTCACCCCCGAGCATTTCCGGCGGTCCGCCCCGGTTGACAGCAATCACCGGCAGGCCGTTCAACGCCGCCTCGACAGCCACGCGAGACCCGCTCTCCCACCACAGGCTGGGCACCAGCAAGAGCCGTGCGCGGCCATAGACGGGGCGCATATCCATCGTATTGGGGGTCACGGTCACGTTTTTCAACGGCGCCGGTCCACCCGGCATGAGACGGCGGGCAGCACGACAGGCCATGGCCCAATTTCCCCGTGCCTCGACAATCTCAAATTCTATATCCGGTCGCGATTGTTCGAGATACGCGGCAAGCGCGGCAACGATGGCCGCCCCTTTCGCCAGGGACGGGTTCACGAAAAGAACGCGCTCGCGCGTCTTGTGCTCGGCAACCACGTCCTCCGGCATGATGAACTTGCCGATACATTGCGGCTCGAACCCTTCCTGGTCGCGATAATAATTCCGCGTCACCTCGCTATCCGTGAGGATCAGATCAATATCACGGCACCAGTTCGTGCCCTTGTAATTCCCGTTGGCAAGATAGGCGGCCACAGGAATACCGCGGCGGCGGGCCTCTTGCGTGGCAAGAATATCGAGCGGCAAACCGCCATAAGTCATGACAATATCCGGGCGGAAACTGTCGAGGAGGCGGGTATACTCAGTGTACCAGCGGAACTCTTCCGCAACCGTCATGCCGTTGCGCTTGGACATCCTGGTCAGCACGACAGTGTGACGAACCGCCTCGTCATCGAACTCGATCATCGGTGCGCGGCGTTTCCCGTACTGTGCCCGTTTCTCCGCAAAGACGGCTTTGCCATGGGGCGCGTCGAAGATGCTTGCGCCCAGAGCCCGGACCTCGATCCCGCGTTTCGCAAGCTGAGCCAGCATTCGGCGCACGGTGATCGAAGCACCGCTCGAGGTATCGAGCATGCAGAAGCAGTTGGCCCACAACACCCGGCGGGGACGATCTTGCGAAGAGTTATCCGGGCTGTTCATTTTTCACCACCACCAGCATGTCCCGGGCCACGTCCTCCCAGCTCCGCAGGCGATCAGACGTGATCCGTGCTTCCATATCCTGCCTGTGCACCGGATTGTCGATAAGCTTCAGGCAGGCAGCCTCGATGCTGTCGAGGCTGTGGGGGTCGCAATATTCGACCATGTCTTCTCCCACCTCCGGCATCGACGACGTGTTCGAGACAACCGCCGTCTTGCCGTATGCCAGGCTCTCGCCGATCGGCAATCCCCAGCCCTCGTAGAAGCTCGCCGTGATGGTGAACAGGCAGTTCCTGTAGAGATAGGCCAGAATGTCATCACTGGCTCCCTCCACGAACTGGATCCAGCCGCCAAGATTGCCCGTCGCTTTCATCCAGTTCTCGAAATCGTCATTCAGCCACCCCTTGCGGCCTGTGATCACCAGCTTTGGCAGCTCCCGCCCCTTCTCCCGGCGCAGCCGGTCCCACACGGTCGCCACGCGCCACAGGTTCTTTCGGACCTCCATCGTGCCGACGATGAGAACATATTCCGTCTTGGTCAGGGCACGAATATCATCGGGCATGTCCCGCCCCTGCGCAAAAGCGGGGTAGGCAGATGCAGGAACCGGAGCTGCCATGTTCGAAGATGGATCCGGGGCGCCAAGTGGAGCCCGGGCCAGGGGGACAACATGAACAGGTTGTGTCCCGCCGCAGTGGTCGAGAAAATCCCGGATGTCCCGCCCGGTATTCTCCGAATTGGCAAGATACCGCCTCACGAACCCCGTTGATCGCACCAACCAGTCATGAAACCGGAGACAGACATCATCTATGGTATAGTGCGGCACGACCAAGGGGATCATGTCGTGCAACAGCACCGTGACCTCGACGCCCAAGTCCGTGTGGGCGCGTTGCAGACATTTATCCAGTCCGGTGGGCTGCCACGCATTATCCAGCAGGATCAGCTGATCATTCCTGCGCGCCACGTCCTCGAATTTGTGCTGCTCAAGCGTCAGGGACACCCGATTCTTTGAACTGCTGCGGGCTTCCCGCCAGCTTTTCAGCGTCGTTCCCCTTTTTCTGAAATACTTTTCATGCCCGAGCCGTGACCGCAGATCACAAAGCCAGATATGGTATTGCCGCTTGAGGGGGCGCCCGGCGTATTTTTCCATTCCCGGCAGATTACGGGTGCTCGGATGGATCTTCAAAAGAGCACAAAGCGTCTCGTAACGCGTCAGATCAAGATTGGCCTGCGAGGCACTACGGCAGGCCCTGTAATGGCCACGATGCCGGTCATGGTAGCAGAACCATACGTTTTCCGCGCCGAGCTCGATCCGGGCACGGGCAATCGTCATGACGCTGACGCGCTGAATCCCGGAAAGCTGGCGGTGACGCGCGAGATAGGCCCGCAGGTCCGTCACATCAAAGAAATACTGTGTCATCCGGTTTTCGGTATCTTCCAAGATGCCCGGCCAGAGCCATCACCCGCATAGCCCCTTGAGCCGCTGTCCTTTTCACAGAAGCCTGCACGATCGGCAAGACAGACAGCAGGAGGTCTGGAGACCCGATAGCGAGATTCCCGGCATGTGTTGCGGCGCGACGGGGGCGGCGCGCAGGCCCGCCTTCTGATCAACGGAAGTCGGGGCCAGCCCCTTACGGCAAATGTTGAAGCGCTTGCTTCTTGCGATGTGTCTCGTATATACTTTCATATATCCACAGGAGCCCCGTGATGATTGAGACCAAGATCCGCAAAGTCGGCAACTCTGCGGTCATGACCCTGACGACCGAAATGCTGACGATCCTCGACGCCAAGGAGGGTGACACGCTTTTCGTGGTGCGCGGCGACGATGGCAGCCTGAAGATCACGCCGCACGATCCTGCGGTCGCGGCTGCCCTGGCTGCGGCGGAGATCGTCATGGATGAGAACCGCGATCTGCTTCAGGCTCTTGCATGACGGACCCGATCTGGGTTCCGCTTGCCGCCGTCCTTGCCATTCATGATCGACAGATAGCCCGTCATGGCGGCGCACCGGGTATGCGTGACCGGGCAATTCTGGAAATGGGCTGCGCCCGGGCAATGAACCTCGCCGCATATACCGACGCTGGCCTCGCAGAAATCGCAGCGGCCTATGCTTTCGGCATTTCCAAGGCGCATGCCTTCGTGGACGGAAACAAGCGCACGGCCTTCGTGACGGCGCTCGCGTTTCTGCGGCTCAATGGCTACGCTTTCCGGCCGCCGCTGGTTGAAGGTGTGAAAATGATGGAGGATCTTGCCTCGGGGCAAGTCAGCGAGGCGGAGGTCGCCAGGTGGCTTTCGAGAGGAATGACCCCGATCTGACATCTCGAAGATTTCTTCGAGAGGCACTGATACTCAACTGCAAGGCCATGCCTCGCGATCATTGGCAGACCCGGGCGCGACCGTTACGGCTTGTGCCGACGGGGGCCAACGGGCCAACACGGCAGGGTGCATTCAGCAGACACGGAGGCAGCCATCGCACGTTCCAGCATTCCTCGCATCTTCCGCGCCCGGACAGGTCACGCATTCTGCATCAGCATCTGCCTGCTCTTCCTTTTGATGGCTGCCGAATCTCACGGATCACGAGCCTGGAGCTCGGAGATTATTTCCGCCCACCCGGCGATCGGACGGCTGAACCATGCCGGTTTCAAATCGAGAGCGCATTGCACAAGCTTTGCCATCAAGGACGGCGCCCTGATCACGGCCGCCCATTGCCTGCCCGATATTCACAGTGACACTGTCCACGTCCTGCTGGGGTATGAACAAGGCGCCCTGCAGCACCATTCCAGGACACCCGCCTCGGCTTACCGGACCCTGCCCGAGCGGGATATAGCAGCCCTGTGCAAGGCCCCGCAGACCAGCAGCAAAATGACGCTGGCTCAAGACCCGCCTTCCCTCGGCACAAAAGTCGCGGTCCGTGGATATGGGGCCCCGAGCGTGCATGTCCTGCAGGAAACCACCTGTTCCGTGCAAGCCATCTCCAGTCCGGGTTTTGTCATCCTCGATTGCGCTTTGCCGCCAGGCGCATCCGGTGCCCCGGTCACAATAGCGGAAACCGGTGACATTATCGGACTCGTCTCCGCCAGCGCCCCGACACGAACCCTGGTATCCCGGCTGACCCCGGACATAGTGGAGGGTCTTTGCAGGTGATACAGAACCCTTTCCGGCCTGCCTTCTGGCTTGGCCAAACCACGAAACAATGCTGACATTCATCGAGTTTGCGCCGGACACTGCAACAGAATGTGCTTGCGTGTGGCATAACTGCCTCACCGATTGATGATTTGCGTTGCACCTTCTTCTGCCCTATAGTGACTCACTATACACCCCGTATTCCAAGGTGGAAAAGCCTTCCTCTTTGGAGCTGCCATACTGAGGAAATGTAAAAATGCTGGCGGAAGTTCACAAAGTGTCTCCGGAGGAAGCCAAGGAACAACGAACCGCGCTCGGCCATTGGCTCAAGGAGCTGCGCGAGCAACAGGGCCTGTCGCAACGGGAACTGGCAGATGCGCTGTCCCTGGAATACTACACCTTCATTTCCCAGCTTGAGAACGGGCGTGGCAAGATCCCGACCCACCGCTATGCCGAGTGGGCAACCGCCCTCGGCCAGGATCCGCAGGAATTTGTCAAGGCTCTGCTGTTTTATTACGAGCCTTCAACCTATAGAATCCTGTTCGAGAAAGAGGCGATGTAATCTTCCCTTTCAACTGGATAGTGGAACATGACCAACATCTACGACTTCCCATCCAGGAAGGCCGAGGCCAAGGAAGACGGATTTCTTCAGCAAGGATCCGACACGCTTGCCTTCGATGAAAGCGGGAAGCACGTAGATTTTTCCGAGAAGATATACCAATCCCTCGAGCGGGCCCGGGCCCACGAGAACACGAACTGGTCCAACCAGGAACTGGCCAGCATATACCGGGTGAAATGCCTTCTCGACGCGGCAAGGGTGCCTTGCAGCGTCGAACGCGGCCAATCCGACGAGGGCGATCCATGGTGCGTCTACTGCACGCCGGGCGGCGAGGTCTTCATTCATCTGTGCCGGATCTCGGGAACGTACATTCTTGACAGCCCCAACCTGTCGAAACCGATCTCGGGGGCGAACTTCACCCAGCTGATCGAGCGCTTTTCCAATGGGGCGCTGCAAAAGACCCGGGAGAGCAATCTCCAGAAGTACCGCGTGGTCAAGCTCAGCCGCGGCGACAACGTGTTTCTTCACCCCGCGACGATGCTGGCGGCGCTGATATGGTCGATCTACGTCGAATCCGAGGAGCTGGTTCTCCTGTCACAGGACGACCAGGAAGAGCCCTCGGCGGACGATGCCATTCTCCAGGTCAACGGCCTGGCAGAGAACCCCTCTGCCAACGAGCTTCTGAACGAGGCGGCCTTCATCAACGGTCACTCGTCGGAGACGGACCTGATGAACGGCAGGCTTCCCGATCATCTCGATCTCGAAGACTCCGCGCTCGTCGTGGGGGCGGATTACGCCCCGCAGCGCGATGTGACGGGAAAGAACGGCCTGTTCCCGTCGCAGACCGTCATCGCCACCGGGTTGAGCGCGATTGCCGTGGCGGTCGGGCTGCTGTCGGAATCCTTCATCGACAAGCAGCCGGATGCCGAGCTGGCCGATCTCCTGGCAACGCTTCCCGACGATCATGGCAACGAGGCCCTGCTGGCCAATGCCGATAACCCGGACAAGTCCAAGGGGCTGGACCTCGCGGCTGTCGTCACCTCCTTCTTCGATCATCTCGTCCCGGATGCCGAGGCCTATGCCAGCGCGCTGTCCGACGAGATCGCCGCAGACACATCGCCAGCCGCGCCGGGATCGATCCTGTCGGCGGACGCGATGACGCTGCTTGCCGAGCTCACGGACAGCCTGCGTGCGGAGATTGACCATGCCACCGGCCCGGCCCCGGCCGAGACGGTCGAGCTGGCAGACCTGCTCGTCGAGCTGCCCGCGACCGATGACAGCACCGCCACGCAGCCCTCCCCGGAGCCGCAGATCGCGCAGGCCGCGACCGCCTTGTCGGGCTTCATCGACAACGCGCTGCAACTGACCGGGTTGGAGAACATCTTCGATGACATGCTGCAGCAATACGCGCTTGGCGGCACCGTCTTCGAGGCGAGCTTCGACATCGCCTCCATTGACGAGACCGAGGCCAGCGCGCTGCAAGGGCTGCTGCCCGCAGAGACCGATGTCGAGCGCACCGCGCCGGTCCGGCAGGGCGACACGGCAATGTCTACGGCGTCTGCCCCCCCTGCCCCGCAGCCGGAGCCGAACCAGGACGACATGCCCTCATTCGCGCTGTTCGATGACAACGTGCGCAAGTTCGTCAACTACCTGCTCGACAAGTCGGAAAAGGTCGAGATGATCGCGACCGAGAGCGAGCTGATCTTCATCGACTTCGCTGCCTTTGACGAGATCACCGACGAGTCCCTCACCATGAGCTGGTCGCTGGCCGACGGCGGTACCGTGTCGGTGGTCGGGCTTGAGAGCGAGTTCCAGGATTTCGACCTGATCGTCGCCTGACGGCGCGGGCCACGCCCCCTCCCCTTTTATCCCTCACATGGCTGACAGCAGGATGGCGGGCGGAGGCACCGGACCCTAAAATGCCAGCATGTAAAGGCCCCCGGTCAGATACACGCCCTTTTCCTTACGCAGATCGCATGTCTTGAACTCGACAACGTCATACCCGAATTTCTCACACAGGTCTTCAATGTATGATCTTGAGTGTGCGTAGCGGCCGGTTTGTTCCAACCGGTATCCTGTGCCATCCATGTGCTCTGTCGAAAACACCAACCGCGCTGGACGCTTGTTTCTGGACTTGATGAGAGAGAAAATCTCCGAAAGATCCCCAAAATAGATCAAGACGTCTGTTGCAACGAGATAGTCAAAATCGAGTTCTCTTTCCGCGAGGAAACGTAAGATATCATCGTGGGCCAGTTCATCGTAAAGGCCTTTCTCGCGCGCAATATCCAGCATCCCCCGAGACAGATCGACACCTGTTAGGCGGTCCACATATCCTTGGAGTTCCAGTCCAGCCAGGCCGGTCCCACAGCCCAGATCCAAAACACGTCCCAGCGAGGCGTCAGGCATCTGTGACATCATCATCTGGGTGATCAGCTTTGGAGTCCGGTAATCCAAATGCTGCTGGAGCGACGTTTCAAAATTTTCCGCATACTTGTCGAAGAGCTTTTCGACGTATCCGGATGGTATGGATTTGGGTGTAAAACCCGACAACGCCGCCAGATGATGCCTGGCATTGGCATTGTCCGGCTGGATCCTCAGCGCCCCGGCATAAGCCGCTTTGGCTGCTTCGAGGTTTCCCTGATCCTGGAGAGCTGCCGCCATGTTGTTGTAAGCCTGAACGTGATCTGGCTTTTCTTCGAGCGCTTTTTTGTAGCTCTCTATGGCCGCGTCCAGGTTTCCTTTGTCTTTAAGGGCATTCCCCAGATTGTAATGCGCTTGTGCCAGCCAAGGCTTCAGTCTTATCGATTTCCTGAAGCTGGCAATGGCCGCTTCCAGCTCCCCCTTGGCCTTCAGAACTGTCCCGATATTGTAATGAATCTCGGCGCTGTCTGGCTCCAATGCCTGCGCCTGCCGGTAGCTCTCTATCGCCCTGTCGAACAGACGGAGCCTTAGACTGGCCGCGCCACGTACAAACCAGATTTCAACAGTCTTGGGGTGCCGTTCCAGCAATTGTTCGGCACGGGCGAGCGCTTCCTGCACATGGCCCTGCGTATAGAGCTGCCGCAGATGTCGGAGTTGTTCGTCTCGAGGTTCCTGCCCATCACCGGATTGCATCGCTTACCATCTTCCCCCAACAGACCCGACCTTTGATCCCCGGCTCCGAAGATTACTGTCTTGCCACTGCTCCCGACTTGCCGTGAAGATCGTTGATATTGCGCAATTCCACAAGAGGATCGGCGTCACGCCGGGAGCAAAGGCCCCCCCGCCCTGCTGTGCCTTGCTTGTGATGGTGTCCCGCAAAAGAAAACCCCCGCAGCCCTTGGGGGATGCGGGGGCGGTGCCGGGGCCCTTGGGCCCCGGCGGGGTTCATGCGCGGGGCGATCAGCCCATGATGTCGCCGGCCTCGAAGGTGCTTTCATCGACACCCGGCAGGCTGACCACACCGTCGACCGAGCCGTTGCCATCCGCGTCGAAGAACAGCAGGCCGCCATCCGCCGCCGTGGAGGTCAGGTAGTAGGCCACCGTCCCGTCCATCGCCGTGTCGGCATCCGACAGCGCCGTGGCGTAATCGGCCGTCTCCGGCGCCTCGACATAGTTGCTGCCGTTGCCATCGCCGGCCACCGCGTTGAGGTCGATACTGTCCTCGGTGGTGACAAAATCGGTGATCGTGTCGGCATTGGCGTTCGCGAAGGTCACGGCACCGCCGTTGTTGCCCTCGAAGGACGATGCGCTGGTCGCGATGACCGCCGGGTTGACCGCGGTGGTCAGCGTGAAGCCACCATTGTCGGCAGCGTCATCGGTGAAGGTAACGACCGCACCGGCACTACCTGCCGTCACGTTCGTTGCCCCGATGGAGTTGGCGTTGGCCTCGAAGGCTGCGGCCAGACCGGTGGCAACCGTAGTGGCTGTATCGGCACCCGTAGCCTCGTACTCGGCGCCGATCACCTGCCCTTCGGCCAGGGTCGCAACGACCTTGTAGACCTCGCCCGCCTGAACACCGGACGCGATGGTGATGTCCGTCACCTGCGCGGTGTTGGACTCTAACGGTGCAGGCGGCGACACTTCCGTCACGGCGAGACCGCCACCTGCCGGGTTGTTCACCGTCACCGACAGCACCTCGACCGAGTTGCCGTTATCCCCGGTGATGGAGACATCATCCCCGGTAGCCGAGGCCGACACACCCGCAAGACCGTTGAAGGCGCTGGCGATCGCAGAGGCAACCGCCCCCGTGCTCGTGGTGTCCAGCGGCGGCGTGTTGTCGACCGTGAGGGCCGTCGCCACACCGTTCAGCGAATAGGTGATGACGATCTGTTCGTTATCCTCATCATTGCCATCCGCCCCCGTGACGGTGATCGTCTCTTCGTCAACCGCCATCGTGGTCGTGTTCGGTGTCGGCGCGGTCGGCGTGCTGAGCTCGTGGTTGAACTCGAACACATCCGCCCCGGGACCACCGGTGAAGGTGTCTTCCTGACCGGTATTGTCCGTCCCGGACGCTGCACCATCCACGAGGGTGGTGTTGTCGTCCTGGTCCGACCCGGTGACAAGGTTCGACCCCCCGGCAGTCGCGGCATCAGACCCACCGATCAACGACCAGCCATTGGCACCGCCCGCCGCCGAGACGTCAATCGTCTCGTCGAGGTCGGCTTCGATGACGGCCGTGCCATCGTTGGTCGTGTCCGCAGTCGCCGTGAAGCCGCCTGCACCGGAAACCGCCACACCATTGGCATAGAACTCGGCACCCGAGGACACCTTGACGACGTCACCATCCGCAAGGCCACCGACCGTCGCACCTGCCGTTCCGATCGGCACAGCGTCGGTGATATCACTCTGGTAGGTGTCGAACCCGGCATCCACTTCCACCTGAACATTGGTGTCATTGGACGCGAGAATACCTTCACGGGTGATAACGTCGCCGACCTCTTCCGGAGTCGTGTCGGTCGCCGTGTTGTCCGTCGGCGTCGCATTCGGATCACCGATGGTACCACTGTCACCGCCCAGCCGGGTGATGACGTCGATGGTCGTGTCGTCACCGTCGCTGGCATCACTATCGATCGTCACGGCGTCGTTGTTGGCCGAGCCGATGATGGTCTGTGCCACCCGGACGCCACCGACGAGCAAGGCGCCCCCGGTACCATCCTCGGCACCGGTCACGCGGATGTCGAGCGCATCATTGGGGTCTGTCGCGGCCAGCGTGACTGCCGACAGATCGACCTCCGCCGTGTTCAGGTTGGAGAAGTCGGTGTCGATCGTACCGACGCTACCATCGCTTTCGCCGGTGACCTCAACCTTGCCTTCACCGAAGATGTTGATGCCAGCCGTCTGAAGCGCGTCAACCTGCGCCACCGTCAGCTTCAGGGTTGCCCCTGCCGCAACGTTGATGGTGGTGCTGCCCGAAACGGTCAGCGTGTCCAGCCCGGTGAAGTCGATATCGCCGGTGACGGTGACATCCACATCATTGAGCACGAGCGTACCGGCACCGAGATTGGCTGCCTTCATCTCGAGATCGAGATTGTTGGCACCTTGTCCGGCGCGACCGCCTCCTTCACCATCGAATGTCCAGACACCGGCAGCATTCAACGTTGGTGTTTCCGTACCATCATCCAGAGCTTCGCCCAGGCAGGCATAGAGCTGCCCCGTCTCGCCGGTGTCCAGCGTGAAATCATCGCTGTTCACCTGCGAAATGACACCAAGGCTGATGACACCATCATGACCCGTCGTGTCGATGTCCGTCAGAGCACCTGAGGACACGCCCGCATACGGTGCCGGCTCCCCGACCCCGGTGTTGTAGTTCACCGTGTCATCAGAGAAGTCCATCGGCGTGCCGTTGTCATCGATGGAGCTCGCAAGGAAGATCTCATCATCATCCTCGTCGACGCCCTTTTTAGCGCTGTTGACGAATGTCAAGTTGGTCGTGGTGTCGTCCGTTGGACTATCCCCATCGAAGGCCGGGCTGCCACCGGTGATGGTGAACGTGCCGGTGTAGTCGGTGGTATCGACAACGAGCGCGGTGATGTCAGCATCGCTGGTATCCAGCGACTTGACGGTCACGTCGTTCTCGCCGGTGAGCACCAGGTTCGCAGTCGGATCGCCCAGCGTGCCGCCCGCGGCCGTGGTGTCGCCATCGTCCGAGAAGTAGATGGTCTGCGCATTGAAGGCAGCACCCTCGACACTCGGCAGGCTTTCGGCGTCGTCAGGAGTCATGTTGGCGTCACCGTTACCGTCGCCATCGGCACCTATACCACCATCGTCATTGACGAAGTCCGCAGGGCCCTCATCCGTGCCGCCCACCGGGGTGTCGGTGTTGTCCCGGTCGAAGGTGTTGATGACGACGTCGCGCAGCACCCCGCGGTCAGCCCCGCTCAGGATGTCGCCTGCGTTGTTGGACTGATCCAGGATCTGTCCATCATCGCTCGGCAGCGGGTTGTTCGCCGGATCGAACTCGTCCGGAAGCAGGTAATGCTTGTCGGTGGACGAGTTGTAGAAGTTGCCGATCAGCGAGTTCAGCGTCAGCGTGCCGAAATCATCGTCACCCGGGAAGTTCGGGTTGTCCGGGTTCACCGGCCCGAGGATGTTGTCGAGCTCCAGGTTGCCGATATCGGTCACACCGCCGAAGTCGATGCGCAGCTCTGCCAGATCGACCAGCGGATCGTCGACCTCGAACTCCAGACCGTTGGTATTGGTGTAGGAGGTGATTTCGACCCGCTGCGAGATCGCCACGGACTGCAGCAGCAGCTCGGCCAGGTCACCGGCCTCGATCCGCTTGATGATGTCGGAGTCGAGGGTGAAGTCCGGCGTGCCGCCATCATCCACGGTGAACAGGCTGTCCACATCGCCACCCACGCTGTCAACCAGCGCTTCGGGCAGCCAGATACGGCCGATCATGCCATCGTAGCCCGAGACATCCAGCCCCGGCGAGCCACCGGCGATCACATCGAAGGCCCAGACGACGTTGGTGTCCTTCTCGTCCTTCGAGGTCTCGCTGATCGGAACGCCCGAGCCGTCGACAAGATCGGAGTTCGGGTTCGCGTTGTCATCTTCACCGGCCACGAGAATGACCCGGCCATCGGCCTGTTGTTGGGTGGTGAAGCGGATGGTCTCACCGTTCAACTCGTCGGGACCGCCGACACCAACGCTATCGTTGGTGTCCCACAGCCGGATCGCGAAGTCGCCCAGCAGCGAGGTATCCGACAGCGTGACGTCACCATCCCCAATGAAGGGGTCGCCAGGCCCGTCGAACTCGCTAATCGCCAGGATCTTGTCGCCCGAGACGTTGACCGTGGTCAGGTCGATATCGACCGGGCTGGCCTCGATCCCTTCGAGCTCATCGATGTGGATGTTGGCTTCGAAGTCGTTGGCCACCGCGTTCGGCGTCAGCTGCTCGCCGACATTGCCGTTCTCGATGGTCTGGTACTGCGCCGCGGTCATCTCGACCGTGGTGTCGCTGGTATCCACCAGGATGTTGAACGCATCCGCCATCCCGAAGGTGGTCAGAGGATCGATCTCGAAGGAGGTCGGCGTGTCGTCCGTGGTGATCGTGCCGATGTCGAACCCGGCTGCCGCGATCTTGTTGAGATCGAGGCTCTGGGTGTCGAACTCGGTGATGTTGAGCGTGATGCTCGCCCCCGGTGCGATCGTCCAGTTATCGGCCACGCCATCGGAATCGCCGTCCGCGATGCCAATCGACGCCACCTGATCTGCCGTCAGCGTCAGGGTCGTGCCTGCACCGGTGACGTGGACATTGTCGATGTCAAGGGTGGTCTCCGCGGTGAAGTCATTGTCACCCCCGGCGATGACCAGCGCGTTCATCCCCGAGTCGGCAAGATCATCGGGACCCGAGGTATGCCCATCCGCGATGTAGATGTGACCGAAGGGATCGAGATCAAAGAAGTCGCCGATAGTGCCGATTTCCAGATCACCCGTGTGGGTCAAGGCATTCACATCGACCAGCGTAACCTCGGGGTCGGTGATGTCGACACCACCGATGGTGGCATCGTTGGCCCCCGAGACCAGCAGATTGCCGATGGTCGGGCTGTTCGCCGCGAAGGTCAGGACACCGGTCTCGATGGCCAGGCCGTCCCGCTCTGCACCATCCTGATCCCCGACATTGGCCATGTCATGGAAGCCGCCACCATCGGTGGTGAACATCTCCGGGTCCACGGTAGTGTAGTTAGGTGCCATTGGCATTGCAGGAGGAGCCACAAACGTATCGTCGTTGTCACCCGACCCGAGGGTCCCGACCACATCGAAGGTCCGGATCTCGATATTGGTGATCTCGTCCGCCGAGCCGGCGTTGAGGAACACATCACCGATCCTGTTGGGCAGGAAGATGATGCCATCCGGCGCACCCGGATCACCGAACGGGAACTGGGTGCTTTCCTCGTCGAGATAGGAGTTGATGTAGAGCGTGTCGAAGATCGACCCCGGGTTGTTGGGATCGTTCGGCACGACCGTGTCTCCGATGCCGACATCGCCGATCGAGGTGTTGCCCTCGAGGTTCATCGTCAGGTTAGCGATGGTCTGGAACTCGTTCTGATCGTCATAGATGACGCCATCGTTGCTGGTGAACGCCTGGAAGGTGTTCACGCGGTTCACACCGATCAGGACATCCGGCAGACCGTCATTGACCTTCTCGACCTTGGTCGAGCCGGACAGGAAGGTCCACAGGTCCTCTTCGTTCTCCGGTCCACCGACCTGCTCCAACAGCGATTCCTTGATGTAGAGCGTCTCGATGTCCGAGTCGTAGCCGGAGGTATCGACCGGGCCCGTCACAGTCTCGAACAGCCAGCCGATGGCGGAGATGATGGTGCCGCCACTCATATCGATATCCGACTCGGTCACCGTGGCTGCAGCCTGCTCCTCGGTGGCGAACTGGATCATCTGGCCGTTGTCGAGAAGGATCTCGAAGCCGTTGAGATTGGCCGCCGCCACCAGATCGATGGTCAGCTCGGCTGGATCGAAGGCGATCGTGCCGGTCGGCGTGGTGACGCCCGAAAGGTCGAGATCGTCATCCTCGTCGGTCCAATTTGTGAAGTTCACCTGCAGATCGCCCGAGACCGAGCCGCTGGTCGTCTCGTACTGGTTGACGGTCATGGAGATGATGGATTCGCCATCCTCCTCGCCATCTTCCTCGGTCACGACATTCGCGCCACCGAAGGTGGTCGTCGGATCAACGGTATAAGGCGAGTCCGTGTCGATCAGCGTGACGGTGCCGATGGACAGGCCCGGATTCGCGGCCACCAGGGCATCCAGATCGAGTGCCTCAGTAGACATGCCGTTGACGTTGAGCGTCGCAGTTGCGCCCGGGGCGAGCGAAATGCCACTCGCCGTAAGCGCCACCAACTGTGCTGCGCTCAGCGTCACATCGGCGCCATCCTGAAGCTGGATCGCATCGGTGGTGCCAAGGGCACCTGCCGACAGATCGGTCGTGCCGCCTGCGAGGATGGTGGTCGTCTCGCCGCCACCGGCCGAGATGTCGAAGTTGGCGTTGGCGGTGAAGTCGTTGAGCACGATATCGACATCGACATGTTCGGACACGTCGGTCAGCTCGACCTCGCTCACCTGAGACATTGCCGGGGTGCCAAGCGGATCGCCCTCGCTCACATCCGTCAGGATCAGCTTGTTGTTGGCCTCGTTGGCACCGGCCGGGGTGACATCATCCGTGCCCGCCGTCTCCGGAGAAGCGACGGTGTCACCCGCGTCGGTCACGTTCGGCTCGCCGTCACCACCGCCATCGGCGGTCATGAACTGGGCCACCGTCATGGTGACCTGGCTATCCGCGGGCAGGATGAGCCCGTCGGCATCGCCGAAGTTGGTGGCCGGGTTCACCGTCACCGCCTCGTCGACGAAGGTCACGGTGCCGATATTGTCGACATCGATCGCACCCATATCAACAGCCTGGTCAGCCATATCGACCACCACAAGTTGGGCGGTATCGGTCGAGGTCTCGTTGACGATCTTGCCTTGGAACTCCTCAACCTGGTCCCCGTTGAGGGTCAGGGTGACGGTGGTTGCCCCGACAGTGCCATCATCGCGCAGGACGATCTTGTCCACACCGGTCAGGTCGACACCAGAGAGGTCGGTGTTCTCGGTGAAGGCAAGCGTGAACTCGCCGCCCACACCCGAGCCGTCGATCGACTTCAGGTCGCTGGAGTCGAGGCCACTCATCATGGCCGCGCTCGGGTTCTCCGTGCCGGCAATGACAAGCTCGACGTCTTCTGGGCCGTTCACGATCACGCGCTCGACATCTTCACCGGTCACGTCGTTGATCACGGCGTCGCCGTCTTCGACATTGATCAGCAGGCGATCAGCGTTGTTGACCGTGATACCGGCGACTTCCAGCTTGCGCTCGCCATCGGGATCGAACCCGTCAAGCGCGTCCTCATTCTGACCCAACTCAGTGCCCTGGTTGGTGATCCGAACCGAGGCGTTGATACCCGGCTCGAAGAAGTTGGCCACGACATAGCCGACCTGCGAGAGGTCCGGGTTGCCGAAGTTCTTGACCTCCGAGGAGTCGGCAAAGCCGTCCCCCTCCATCAGGATATCGGTGGTCCAGTTGACTTGTTCGAAGGTCACCTTGGCGTTGCGGTTGTTCTGCAGGCCGAGAACCTCAAGATCCTCGGTATGGTCGCAGACCACGATGGTTGCCGCCGATGCCTGGCTCTGCGGAACGTCGTAGCCGTTCTTGTCCACGAAGCCGGTCAGCACGTATTGCTGGACACCGCTGGAGAAGATGCCGCCCTTGGCAACACCGTAGTCACTGTCACCCGCCGACGTGCCGCTCTGCATCACGACATTGATGCGAACGGGGTCGTCGTTTGTGCCGTTGCCGTCGATCCGGCCCCAGCTGTAAGGATTAGCAGTATCTTCCATTCCATCATTGGGCGTATTGGTTCCGGTATTCACGTCCGCCGTGATGTCCTGGAAGTTGTAGATGGTCATCGCCTCTTCGACGCCATCGGCATTCTCCGGGAACTCGCCGTTGAAGCCGGTGAAGTCGATGGTGAAGTTGTCACCCAGATCGACGCGCCCGGTGATCTCCAGATCGGCGTCGCCCTCGATCACCAGCTCCTTGGCGAAGAAGGACATGATGTTCTCGACAACCGGCGTCACGTCGGAATCGACGGTGATGCTGTCAGAGGGGTCGTCCTGCGACGGGCGGACGTAGCCATCCGGCGTGCGGATGATACTCACATCCTGCTGACCGCCTGCACCCGCGATGGTGCCGCCGCCGAGGCCGCCGTTCTGGTTGTTGTAGGCGTCGAAATCGAAGCCCGCATCGGTGATCACAACCTGGTTGTCGATGAAGCCGTTGAGCTCATCCACGGCGATGCCGTTCGGTGCCACGTAGGTGTGCAGCTCTTCCGCGGTCATGGTCAGCGTCGCGCCGTCCTGGACCACGAAGGCCAGCTTGACCGAGCTGTCCAGGTCGCCGAGGTTGATGAGATCGCTCAGCTCCGTGTCTTCGGTGATCACGATGTTGAGCACACTCTGCGCGCCGAAGGTTGCACCTTGCGTCGAGAAGATGCCCGCACCGAGCGCAGCCACCTGGCTGTCGAGCAGGGTCAGGCTGGCGATGTTGGAGGCCCGGACGTCACCGCCTGGTTCGCCCGCGGTATCCTGCTCGGACTCGCCGCCGTCACCGATGCTGCCCAGACCCGCGAAGAGGCTGCTGTCATCGTCCATGATGATCCGGGTGATGCCATCGAGGCTGGCCGCGCGCAGATCGGCATGGGTGTTCACGAAGAGCGTGATGTCCTCACCGGTGATCGACGAGCCTTCGTCGGCCACGATATTGCCGGACACCTCGCCCAGCGAGTCGTTGAACGCGCCGAGGTTGATGGTGGCCGAGCCCGGGCCGGTATCGATATCGATCTTGGCACCGAAGGTGCTGGCCGCGAACCCGTTATAGAGGAACGTGCCATCCTCGGCGAGCGACAGGCCGTTATAGCCACCCGAGGCCGGGGTCCAGTCGGTATCGCCACTCAGTTGGGCAAATTCGGTCACGACGTCGTTGCTGACGCCGAGCAGGGTGATCTCGTCATCGCCACCGCCCGAGGAGATGGTGATCTCGGCCCCGGCCGCGAGGATGGTGTCATCACCATCGCCGGTGGTGACGTTGATTTTCGTCAGCGCCATAACCGAGCTCGACCCGTCAAGGCCGACCGGAAGCTGGGGCAGCCGGATCGTGTTGCCGCCATCGCCTGCGGTGATGTTGATCTCGGGCATGTCGATGGAGTCCCCGAAGATCGCGCCGCCGGCGTTCTCGGTGGCAAATCCACCAGACCCACCAGACCCAACAAACGCACTATACCCACCAGACCCATCATCCAGAGAAGCGAGATCGTCACTCGTGGTGATGGTGACATGGTTCGCACCGTCACCCAGCGTGATGTTGGCACCGGTTTCGGTGGTCTCCAGGCCGGTGACCGCTTCGTCATTGCCATCATCGAGCTCGAGATCGATCCGGTTGTCGCCGTCACCGAACGCGGCGGTCAGATGCGCCGCGTATCCCTGGAGGAAGTTGTTGCCATTGCCGGCCGTGACCGAGGCGGTATTCGCGTCGATCTCGTAATTGTTGTTGCCGTCGGCATTGGTGATGGTCAGCTTGTCGTCGGTTTCGATGTTGTAGTAGTTGTCGCCGACGCCACCCTCGATCACGACCTCTTGGTCGTCATCGATGCTCGGGCCCTGGTCGATGTCGCTGTCTTCCACGCTGAGCGACAGCCGGTCATTGGCCTGCGAGCCGATGAAGGTGACCTTCTCGCTGTGGGTAAAGTTCAAGTCGACACCGCCGGTATTGGCCGAAGCATCGACCGTGATCGGGGTGTCGTCGCTGAACGTGTAGTCCATGTCATCTTCGATGTGCAGATGCGCATCACCGGTGATGATGAGGGTGTTCACGCCGCCGTCTTCGGCATCGTCCCCCACAAGATTACCGTCGTAGATATAGTTGCCGCCGCCGGTGGACTCGATGGTCAGCTTGGTCGCGTTATGCCCGATCTCGAGATCCGAGCTGTCGTCCATGTGCAGGTTGTTGAACACCACATGCACGCCGTCGCCCTGAAGCGCGGAATAGTTCAGGCGCAGATCACCCTCGGCCCAATGGCCGTCGATGGTGGCAATAGCCCCGTTGCGGATGCCGGTCACGGTCAGATCGCCGGGATCTTCTTCAACGCTTTGGACATCGAGATCCTCGAAATCGCCCTGCGTGAGGGTCAGCGCCTCCAGCGAGGTGGCGCGACTCAGATCGATGATGGAGTCGTTGTCGAACGCGCCATCGAGGCTGATATTCGGGAAGAGGTTCTCGGCGCCGAGATCGAGTTCGCCGTCGCCGTCCTCATCCACGAGATCGTCGGTGTAGATGTTGGGCAGCTGGTGGATGTTGATCTGCTGGATGTTCAGCAGCTCCTTGGGCTGTGCGAAATAGCCCTTCGCATCGATTTCCAGCGTGTTGTAGCCAAGGCCCGCGTCGATATAGGCATTGTGCAGCAGCTCGAGGCGACCGGCAACGATGGTGTCGTCCTCACCGTCGGTGAAGGCGCGCTCGGCTGTCGAGCCGTTGTTCTGGGTATTGGTCAGAATGGCCGGAATCGTGGCATAGACGGCATCCTCGACGGTCGTGAGAACGGCATCGATGGTGCCGATCGGATCGCCGTTACCATTGCTGTCGAGCGTGACATTGCCATCTTCATCGATATAAACCGGCACATCGGCCGCGACTTCCTTCTGGAAGAGACGCGAGTTACCTTCCTCATCGAAAATCAGGCTGTGCAGGAGATCGAAATATTCCTGGCCGAGCGCAATGTCGGCTTCGAAGTCGTCGTAATGCAGCGTAAGGGTTCCGCCCCCATTATTTACATCGACGTTATTGCCGCCACTGGCGTCGGCGCCGTCACCAGAAGCGTCCGTGTTTGCGGGGCCTGAAAGGGTGATATCCGTGACACCGCTGAGGTCCGGGAAGTCACCGGCATCCGTATCGATGGTATCCATCTCGAAAAGATCGGTGCCGGCAAGCGCCTGGAAGTAGTTCAGAAGATCGGACAGCGGGACACCGCCATCCTCGGGGCCTTCGTTGGTCAGGTTGTTGTCATTCCCGTTCGGATCATTCCCGTCGAGGTTGTCGACGCCTTCGGTTTCATCATGGCTGTGCGGGTTGAAGCCCCAGAAGGTCACGGTATTCGTGACGAGCTGCTCGGTCACCACCTCGGGCGAGACGAGGATCTTCTGCTCCATCAGGGTATGGATGTTGCTGGCCTGGTTGCCGGCCTGCCCGATGAAATTGTCGGTGTCGAAACGCGAATCGACGACGCTCTCCTCGGTCGCATCGACGCCGCTGATCGCGGCGCGGGCGGCATCGTAGGCGGTCTGGTCGAATTCGAAGCCGGGGGTGTTGGCGGCCTCTTCGGTGTAATACTTGGCAGCTTCAATCTTGTTGGCCACGATGGTGGCATCCTGGACAAGCTCGCCATCGACGATGTCGTCACGCGCCCCGAGCAGGATGGCCTCGACCATGTCGCCGGGCGCGACCGCGCCGGACTCGAGAACGTTGGTCCAGAACTGGAGACCCTCGGATTCAGGCGCCCGGTCGAACAGGTTGGCATAGATCGCGGTGATGAATGCCCCGGGCGAGGCAACGTCGGGGTTGTTCAGGAAGGGGTAGATGTCGCGCGCTTCCTGAGAATTCGCGAAATCCTGCGAGATGGTTGCGAAGTCGCGACCGTTGTCGAGCTGGTCGATCCAGAACTGGAGACCCTCGGGATCGGCGGCCCGGTCGAAATACGCCACGTAAAGACCGCAGATTGCGTTGATTTGAGCTTCAGTCGCCATGGTATGCACCCTCGCATTTGTCAGACTATATAATTCGCAACGCGCCACATCTTTGTTGTCGGTTTCGGAACAATAGCCCCGACAAGACGCAACACGCACTTTTCTGATGATATGTTTAGCGAGTTTGAGACCCCCACTCAAGAACGAAGTATAGTGATTTATATACCAGATGACATATTCAGCATAAGCCATTGAAAAAAATAGTAAAAATTATGTCGGAATTTTGCTGGCATGGGCCTGGAAGGCGTGCCGGAGGGAGGTTTTGAGGCTGAACAGGCTGGGCGTTCGCCTTCGGTTAAGGCATGACTCGATACACCAGGTAATTACCGGATTTATTTGATTATCGGATAAAATTTTTTATTGGATTATTCAAAATATCAGGTTATGTAATAAATCCGGTAATTAAAAAGGTGAGCCATGCCAACCATTGTCATTGCCTCCCCGAAAGGTGGCGCGGGTAAGTCCACCACGGCGATTCTGCTGGGTACGGAGTTGGCACATGCGGGCGCAGAGGTGGTCATGCTCGACTGCGACCCGAACCGGTCCCTCACCTTGTGGGCATCCCGTTCACCGCTTCCGCCACGGATCGCCGTTCTGTCCGATATCGACGAGTCCAGTATTATTCGCCAGATCAAGGCGCGGGATACCGATGGCAATATCGTGATCGTCGATCTTGAAGGGGTCGCATCGAGACTTGTGTCCCGCGCCATTTCCCAGGCTGACCTCGTGGTCACGCCGATGCGTGCGACAACGCTTGACGCGACGATCGGAGCCCGTGCGTTGCAGCTCGTTGCCGAAGAAGAGGAAGCGCTTGATCGCCATATCCGGCACACGGTCGTGTTCACCATGACCAAGGCAGTCAAATCCAAACAGCACAAGGGGATCGCCGCATCCCTGATCGGGCAGGGGGTGGATCTCATAGAGCCGCCCCTCATGGAGAGGGCGGCGTTTTCAGCCATCTTCGAGTTCGGAGGAGATTTGCGTTCAATCCCGCCACAGGGAAACATGACCGGAGCCCGAGACAACGCCCGTGCGTTTTCCGAAGAGATCTACAAACGATTGACCGGGGAGAGCTGAGATGACCGAAGAAAATCCGTTCCGGATAGACTTGGGCAAGCTGCGGTCGAGGAACAAGGACACCAGTCCGAAAACGGTTTCCCGAAGCGACAGCGTTGGCGAGAAACACGGCTTCGTGGAACGGGCACCACGCAAGAAACGTGGCCGCAAACCAAGCCCGAGAACGGGTCAGGTTCATGCCAAGGTTCTTCCGGACGTGGCCCGTGAGATCTCGAACGAAGCCAAACGCCGTGGTGTGCAGCAGGGTGTGCTGATCGAAGAAGCCTGGAGTCTCTACAAGGCTGCCCAGGAGAAATAGCCTCGGGTTCGGTGAGTGCCCGCTCACTTCCAAGCTCGTTTTCTATGCTTCTTCCGAAGACCTGGCGATTCGGATCAGAGGCTCATTTTCGGAGTTATCCACAGGCTGCGGGCGCCGTTTCTGTGTGTTAAATATGTGTTAATAGAGTGTTACGCAAAAAATTTGCCCTGCAAACTCTTGTTCATGAACATCTTTCTCGGAGGGGGTGTGTGTAGAATCACGAAAGAACGTGTGTAGAATCACGAAAGAACGTGTGTAGAATCACGAAAGCGCTTGACGGGTGTGGGTGAAATCACGATTGTCAGGTCATGGTGGGTGAAATCACGAAAGACATACGATCTCCGTTGTTGCCCGATCGGCAGCAGCAGGGAGATTTTTTCGTCTGCGATATCTTCGACGCGGCGCCCAAAGGAGACATGGCCTCCATGGCGCATCCCATATTTTCCTTGTCGACGAAACCTGATTACCGGATCCGTCGCTACGAGGATGAATCTGGCAAAAACTATGTGGAGGTGAAGCCTTCAGCCGACGGTCTGGCCACGATCCATGACCGTGATGTCCTGATCTATTGCATCAGTCAGCTCATGGCGGCACTGAACGAGGGACGAACCCCATCCCGGACAGTTCGGCTCAAGGCATACGATCTGCTGAAGGCGACAAACCGGGTGACGGATGGTCGCGGTTACGAGGGATTGCGAGCTGCCATGATCCGACTTCAGGGTACCCAGATCGAGACCAACATCGTGACCGGCGGCGAAGAGCAGTTCGATGTCTTTTCGATCATTGACCGTGCCAGGATCGTGCGTGAGACCCGTGACGGGCGTATGCAGGAGATCGAGATCCAGCTTTCCGACTGGGTTTTCAACGCCATTCAAGCCCAGGAGGTTCTTACGCTTCACCGGAACTATTTCCGGCTGCGAAAACCACTTGAGAGACGTCTCTACGAACTGGCCCGCAAGCATTGCGGCCGCAAGGCCGAGTGGCGCATATCACTGCCGGTCTTGCAGCGCAAATGCGGGTCAGCCTCGACCCCCCGGGAGTTCCGGCGCCTGGTCGCCAATATCGTAAAACAGGACGAGAAATACGATCATATTCCTGATTACGCGATCCGGCTGGAGGACATGGCGGTCATTTTCGTCAACAGGATGTCAGAGAGCCTGACAGAGAAGGACCCCGGGCGGGAAGGTCCGTCTGTCCAGCTCGGAACCAGCACATATGCGGCAGCGCGCGATCTCGCACCGGGCTGGGATATCTATTATCTTGAACGCGAGTGGCGGGCATGGATGGCCGACGGTGGTCTGGATGCCCCCAGGAATCCCGACAAGGCATTTCTGGGGTTCTGCCGAAAATGGGCAGAACGCGAGGGGCGTCCCTGATGGTATGCTTTCCGTAGATCCGGCCATGACGAGTCCGCGGCATAACCCCTCTGGTCTTGTAGCCTCGTTCGAGCCAGTACCACTGGAGCGATTGCAGGCGCCTTGCACAGCCCGTAGAGCGCCTCAGGGAGCATTTGAGGATGATGCAGATGGCGGTGGTCCCGAGGCTGCAAAACGGGAAAGGAGGCCCGCGGTGAACCCTCTCAAGAGACTGGAGCGCTACCTGTCGGCGATATTCAAGCTTGGGCGCACCGAATGGATGGCCAAGCGCAGCCTCAGGGCCGGGGAGCAGAACGAGCGAAAGATCCAGGAATTGGAGGGGCGCCTTGAAAGCCTGGGGGCTCTTCGGGAGAGTGTCGGAAGACTGGAAAGCAGGATCGCAGAGCAAGACAATCAGCTTGCGATCCAGAAGGAACTGGCCCAGGCGTTCCAGGCCGAGGCGGCACGCGGGTTCAGTGATCTTTCGCGCCGACTTGATCAGCTGCTTCTGCATGGGGGCGCGTTCGATGCCGCCCGATCAGCCGTTTCCAGCGCCCCTCACCCGGAGGGCACCGTCATGGAAAACGAAGGCTTCCAGGCATTCAGGGATACTTTCTATCACCGTCTGGAAAACCGCTACAGAGGCAGCCGTACGGAGATAAAGCGCCGTCTCCGGACCTACCTGCCGGATGTGGAAGCCGCAGTTATCCGCACCCGGAATCTTCCCGTTCTCGATATCGGATGTGGACGAGGCGAGTGGCTGGAATTGCTCGCGGAGGTCGGCATCCCGGCCTCCGGGATCGATATCAACCCGACGCAGTTTGAAACCCCTGATACCATGGGTCTCGATGTGAGAAGCGGCGAGGCAGTGGACGTGTTGTCGAAAGCGGAGTCCTCAAGCCTCTCCGTCATTTCGGCGCATCATGTCGTCGAACATCTGCCCTTTGAAACGGTGGCGTGGATCACGCGCGAGGCCCTGCGGGTCCTCGCGCCAGGTGGCATCTTGCTGTTCGAGACCCCCAATACACGGAACGTTCTTGTCGGAGCGACGACGTTTCATACCGATCCGACGCATATCAAGCCGATGCCGGAGCAAGTTCTGGGGGTCCTGTTCGAAACGGTTGGATTTCATCCTGTCGAGGCTCGGGGTCTCAACCCGCATGAGCGGCTCAATGAATTTCTTGCACGTCCGGGCTTCGATGATGAACTGGCGCAGCTTCTTTTCGGAGCGCAGGACCTGGCAGTGCTGGGCACGAAACCCGTGGGAGATACGGCCTGATGCGCGTGGGTGTGGTGCGTACACAAGTCCCCTTTGTGACCGGTGGAGCAGAACGGCATGCCGCCAGGCTATGTGAAGCGCTCAACGGATACGGTCACGAAGCCGTTGAAATCACCTTGCCGTTCAAATGGTATCCCGGGACCGTTCTGGCCGACAGCATACTGGCGGCAAAGCTGACGGACCTGTCCGAGTTCGAGGGTGTTCCGGTTGATCTGATGATCGGGTTGAAATTCCCGGCCTACCTGGCGCGTCACCCCAACAAGACGTTCTGGATTTTGCACCAGCACCGTCAGGCATATGACCAGTGGACACTCGGCACGTCCGACCTGTTGCACGATCCCGACGGTGCGGCTCTGCGGCACCTGATACACGAGGAAGACCGGGCCGCGCTGACAGGGACATCGCGGCCGGTCTATGCCAATTCTCGCAATGTCGCCTCTCGCCTGGAGACATATCTCGGGCTTTCTGCGCGGCCGCTTTATCATCCGCCGCCGCTTGAAGATCGACTGGTCCAAGGAGATACGGGCGATTACCTCTTCGCGCCTGGCCGGATAAATCCTTCCAAGCGCCTGGACCTGGTTCTGAAAGCCCTGGCCAGGACCGCGTCGTCACCCCACCTGGTGATCGCGGGCATTGCGGAAAATCCGGCATACCAGGAACAGCTTCACAAACTCTCGCATGCGCTGGGGGTGGCTGATCGTGTCACTTGGCTGGGGGGAATCGATGATGAAACGCTCATTCGAACCTATGCCGATGCCCGGGCCGTGGTCTTTGTTCCCCAGGATGAGGATTACGGGTACATCACGCTGGAGGCGATGCTTTCCGGCAAGCCGGTGATCACCGTCACCGATGCCGGCGGACCGCTGGAGTTTATCGGACACGAAGCACACGGGCTGGTTGTCCCTCCAAAACCCGACAGGCTTGGGAAGGCCTTTGACCGGATCATGGAGGATCCGGCTCTGGCGGAAAAGATGGGGCAGGGGGGGCTGGATCGTTACCGGGCAATGGAGATCGGGTGGGAGAGCGTGGTCGAGACACTGACGGGGAGCGCTGTTAAACAGGTCATCGACGATGTGTCCCCCGAGCCCCTGAACGTCAGGACCGAAACTGCGGAGACAAGCCGGACCCAGAAGGAAGCGGTCGAAGCTCTGCGCAGCGCGGTTGCGCCGCCGGCCCCCTCCGTGAACCTGCCTTTCGCGTCTGTTGCGGAAGTGTTGGACGGGTATGTTTTCGATGCTCTGCCGGAAAAACTCGGTCTCGACAGCTCAAACGTGGAGCCGGGCCTTGTCGACTACCTTGGAACCCATTGGCAGCGGTTTCTGACGACATTGGAAATCCTGCGAGGGCTTTCCCCGAAACGGATGCTGGATGTCGGGGTATTTCCCCCGCTGGTTTTCGAGGCGCTCATGGCCAATCTCTGGCCGGGCGTGAAGATGGCCGGGCTTTGGGAAGGGCCGGAGCCCTGGAGCCAACATGTGAAAAGCCGATCCGACAGGCTCGCCGATTTCGAGATGACCTTGTCACCGGCCAATTCGGAGCGCGATCGCTGGCCTTTCGAAACCGGGGCTTTCGACCTTGTGCTGGGCATGGAAATTCTCGAGCACCTCGCGCTCGATCCATATTTCTTCTTCAGCGAGGCCGCGCGTGTCCTGGAACCCGGCGGACATATCCTGATCACGACCCCTAATGTGACCAGTCATCGTGGTGTCTGGAAGGTGTTGAACCAGCTTGCGCCGTATTCCTTCGGAATATTTGTTCCCACAGGCGGGGTCTACGGGCGCCACAACCGTGAATACGCCCCGGAGGAGGTTGAGCTTCTCGGGTCTGCTGCCGGTTTTGAAACGCAGCGTCTGTTCACGGCCGATGTCTATGACGATGCCATCGATCCGGGCACGGCCGAGCTGCTGATCGGTCGCGGGGATACCTTGTCCCTGCGCGGTGAAACCATTTTCTACCTTGGCCGCAAGACCGGCGAGCCCACCGGGGCACCGGGTCGCCTCTATCATGGCGACCCGGTTCGGATGTCCGGAGAGCTGCGACTGGAGAAGACAGAGACCGACACGGGGCTGGCGCAGCTTGTCGCGGTCAACACGTCGAAGGCCTGGTGGCCGGTCGAAGGGCAGGGGGCGACCTGTTTTCTGGCGCAGTGGATCGATGCGACGGGGACGCTCGTACATCAGGTCGTACTGGAGCTTTTGACCGAGCCTGTCGCCCCCGGTGCGGAGCAGGGGATACGGCTTCGCCTCGATCCCGATCAAGCGGGCAAGCCCGACGGCCATCTCAAACTGCACCTGTTTCAGGCAGGTGTTGGTCCGTTTTCCGGAACGGGCAGGGCATCTGCGCTGACGGTCCCATGTTCGCAAGAGGCCTTCCTGCGTCTCGCATCCAGGGCATACGGATGAGCGGGTCCGGCAAACCTCGTATTCACTGGGTGTCTCCGCTTCCTCCTGCGGAAACGGATATCGCGCATTACTCTGCGCGCATCCTGCCGGAACTGGCGGAAAGATCGGACCTTGTCCTCTGGACGGATGCGCCCGGATGGGACGCGTCTCTCGAAGACATATGCCCGGTTCGACAGCTTGATCCTGGTCATCAGAGCCCGGGGGATTTCGCACAGGTTGGGTCGGGATCGGAAGGCAACGATACGGTCTTCATCCATATCGGGAATTCCTGGGTCTTTCACAGCGGGCTGCTTCGTCTCGCGCGGCAAATTCCATCGGTGATTGTCCTGCATGATCTGGCCATTCAGGAACTGTGTTTTGACACGATCCGTAATAGGCTTTGGTCCGAGGGTGCCTACCGCGAAGACATGCAGCGATGGTACGGGGAGACGGGTCTCGATCTCGCGGAACGATTGCTGGCGGAGACGATTTCACCACGCGATGTCTCCACATCAGCGCCGGGCTTTGAAGTCACGCTTGATCGAGCGGTCTCGGTTGTCACGCATACGCCGGGTGCGTTGGCGGCGGTTGCGGACAGGAAGGTTCTTCCCTGTTATCAGCTCGACCTGCCATTCCGGGCGACATCTGGCTCAGAGGCACAACGGGCCACTGAAGGACCATTGCGCCTTGTCCAGTTCGGCTATATCGGCCCCAATCGCCGTCTCGACCAGGTTCTCGATACTCTCTCGGGCCTCAAGGATGAAATTCCGTTTCGGTTCGATATCATGGGGAAGGTCTGGAACCCATCCTACATTCAGGAGCGTATCGACGGTCTTGATCTGTCTGGACATGTTGAAATTCACGGATTTGTAGATGAGGCGGAGCTCGACGCCACGCTTGCACAGGCCCATCTGGTCTTCAATCTGCGCCATCCGACGATGGGAGAGGCTTCGGGAAGTCAGTTGCGGATATGGGATGCCTCGGCCGCTTCCGTGGTGACTGATCAAGGCTGGTATGAGAGCTTGCCGGACGAGACGGTTTTCAAGATTCCCGTTGAGGGCGAAGCGGATGCGCTCCGCGCATTACTGAGACGACTGGCAGCCGACCGGGAGTACGGGAGGCAGGTCGGAGAGGCTGGCCGCGCGCGCCTTGTTGCGCGACATGGACCTGCGCGCTACGCCGACGGCATCGTCCATGTTGCCCGACAGTTCGGCCCGGATGCACGGCTGGCGCTTCTGGCCCGGAGAGGTCGGCGGCTTCTGCAAGACAGCGACGTGGAAAGAGAATTGCTGCAGGCGCGATTGGCAACTCACCTGTAGCCTTGGCGCAGCACCCGGTGGGGCATTACCGATACGAAGGAGAAACCCATGCCCAACGTTCATCTGACAGGCCCCATGCAGGAATACGTGCAGCGGCAGATCAAATCTGGTGCCTACGCCAACACGAGCGAGGTTGTGCGTGCTGGTATTCGTCTCTTGATGGAGAAGGATGGTGCCCGACAGTTCAATGCGCTGAAGGCCAATCTCGAGGACGCCGCGGCCGCCGCGGAAGCGGGCGGCTTCTCTGACTTCGATCCCAAAGTCTTCGAGCCCGACGCCTACACGTCATAACCTGTATGACGTTGAAGCTCCAGGTGGCCTGTAATCCTTTGGCGCAGTGCTCGCCTGTGTAACGAGAATCCGTTTCTAAGGACTATATTGCCGCTGTTCCGATCACAGGTGGTCGGTTAATAGAACAGGAGCCCACGATATGTGTATGCGGGCGAATTTTGAGAGCGATGAGATCGAATGGTATCTGCTGAGATCCATTTTGAGACCTTCCGGGGAGCCAGAGGGTTTTTGCATGATCACAGATTTCCCCCGCTTCTGTGCAGTCTGAAGATCAAGGCAGCGGAAGAACTTCAGCAGGCAGCAGAGGAATTCCGAGCGCGCCTGTGCCTGGTTCTGCCGTCACCGCCGCCAGAAATCGCTATTTCTGAGGACGTGCCGAATACGGGTCCGGCAGCCAGTCGGCTGCTCGATATTCTCGGAGAGGTGACGGCGTTGTTTCAGGAGGCGGCAGGCATTCCCGTCGTGGACCGGACAGTTGTGACACGCCAGCCAAACCCCTTTCTGAAAGATCGCGAAGAGCAGTGGTTGCTTGTGTTGCCCGCCGTCTCACAGGACGCCGCAGCTGTGGCCTTTCGACATGTGATAGATCTGTTTCGTGACAACCTGTCGAAGCGAACAGAGGTATCCAATCTTGCGGATGTTCTCGAGACGATTTTTTCTGAGATCGAGATCTTCGCGCCCGGGGGGTCCAACAATCGAAACATGGTGCGAGAAGCTGTCCGAATGGGCTTGCCTGTAAGTTTTCAGCCGGGCGGAATAATCCAGTATGGCTGGGGTGTGAACTCCCATTGGTTCAAGGGCAGCGTCAGCGAAAGTACTGGCGCGCTTGCAGCGTCGGTCTGCAGCGACAAGCGGCAAACCCATGCGCTTCTGGCTCATGCTGGACTTCCCGTTGCCCGCCAGAGAGAGGTAAAGTCTTCCAAGGACGTGATGGAAACCGCTGAAGCGTTTGGCTATCCCGTGGTCCTCAAAGCGGTCGACATGGAGCAGGGCAAGGGAGTTGTCACTGGGATTCACGACGAGCAGGCATTGCGCGAGGCTTTCACCAAACTCAAAGCATTTCGCAGACCCGTTGTTCTTGAGAAGTTTGTCAAAGGGCAGGATTATCGGGTCAATGTGCTCCATGGTCATTGTGAAACAGTCACACTTCGCATCCCGGCCGGAGTAGAAGGGGACGGGAGGAGCACGATCCGCGCTTTGGTCGATGCCGCGAACGAGGACCCGCGGCGATCGGACAAACGGTTCTCGGTCATGAAGCCCATAAGGATCGACCAGGAGGCACTGGCTCTTCTTGCTCGACAGAACATGACTCAGGCGACGATCCCGGGGCAGGGGGTTTTCGTGCCATTGCGCAACACGGCCAATGTCACGACTGGCGGAACCACGATGCCAATCACGGAAAATATTCACCCAGACAATATTTTCCTGGCAGAGAACGCCGCACAGGTCTTGCGTATCGAGCTTGCCGGTGTGGATCTTTTGCTGCCCGATATCGCCCGATCATGGAAAGAGACCGGCGGGGTGATCTGCGAGGTCAATGCGGGACCGCAAATAGGATTGGCCTTTCCCGAGGTTATCACAAAGGTCTTGTCCCGTTTTGTACCAAACAAGGGGCGTATCCCGGTCGATTGCATCCTGACCGATGAGCCGGCAGTTCACGACGCGGTTCTGCGCGGCCTTGCAGTATGGCAAAAGCGGCAGGCCGGGCAGGGAGATACGGTCTGTATTGCCGGGGGAGACGTCTATATCAACGGGTATCCTAGATTACGGGCCCCCGATATTCACAAGGCTACAAGTGTAGCGCTCGGAAGTTCCACAACCGGACGGGTCGCCGTGGTCTTGGATCCGGATGCGGTTCTCAAGCACGGGGCCGTGGTTGACAAGGCAGACCGGCTGTTTGTGATCGGATGGGAGACGCCTGCTAACAAAGCCAGGCGTCTCATGCAGCGTCTCGAGCCCCATATTTCCAATGCGCCCGTCATCGCAGAGGAAGATTTCGGAAGAATCGGCCTTGAGACCGTTTCTAGTATGTCTTGCCGCACTCTGCCTCGGCAAACGATCCTGGAAATGCTCGAGATGGCTCCAGGGATGACAGGACGCCCCGGATCTTAACGGGTCTGCAAGACAGCCCGCAAATCCCTGGCGACATCGGCCCAGGTCCGAAACTCTGGCTTTGCCGCCGCAATACGCTGACGGAGGGCGGTGGTGAAAGCTGTGTCCGCATGCAAGCGGGTTATGATCTCCGCAAGTTCTTCGGGCCGGTTTGGATCGAAGTAAAGGGCGAGGTCCCCGCACACTTCCCGAAGCACGGAAGCGGTCGAGCAAACCGGGGGCGTTCCGCACCACAGGGCCTCCCCGGCCGGCAGTCCCCATCCTTCGATCCGGCTTGGCAAAATCAGCGCCAGAGCGTTTTCGTAAAGCCGGATGAGATCGTTCTGAGCCGGGTTATAGACGTTCTCCACCAGATCCCGGATCGGGGCGTAGCGCTCGTCCTGAAGATGTTTTCTGACATGCTTGCGCGGAGCCCCTGCGAGAACGAGGCGAGGGGTAAGGGCGCCTCTGGTCTTGAGCAGCAACAAGGCATTGAGGACAACTTCGAGGTTCTTGCGCCCGAGGGTGGCCCCCACGGTCAGGATATAGGGGTGCTGCGGCACCGCGATCCGTGCGTGTTCCTTGCCTGGCAGACATTGCTGGACCAGAGGCACCGTGAAGATCTCCGGAAGCGGCGGAAGAAGCCCGTTATGGGAAAAGTTTCCGATATCCTGCCGCGTGAACTCCGAGATGGCGATGATCTTGTGTGCATGTTCGATCACATGGCAGTTGTCGCCGATGAAATTGAGGGGAAACCGCTTCGGTTTTTCAGGCAAAAAATCATGGAGCGGAAACATGTCGTGGAGAAGCGGGACGAAGGTGTAAGAAACCCCTGCGTGATCAAGCGCATCGAGGGCCGTCACCATGTGTTTGGGGCGACCGGTCGAGACGAGCGTCTTGCCGGTCATATCAAGTTCTGTGAGGCCCATATCGGCTTGCTTCCAACGGCGCCGGTTTTCGTATCGGACCACGGGCCGGATCAGGGGCAGGAACAGATCCCGCAGACGGTTCTTGGTATGGAAGCGCGTGCGCAGATGGTGAAATTGCCGCACACCTTGCGGGACATTCAGGTCGATCTCACCGGTTTCTGAATCCAGGCTGGGAAAGACTTCGTAGAATCTTTCGTAGCCGTGGGAGAAGATTCCGAACTGGATACTTGGGTCGAGCCGATAGAGTTCGCGGCCGATTTCTTCCACGACCCGGACAATGCCGTAAAACGGGTATTTTCCCGTGGACGCGACGAAAACCTCCGTCAGATCGTAAACAATTTCCGCCTGGTCCGTTGCGGTCACGCCCATGACTCCTGCCCTTTGTCCCGCTGAGGGGATGGTGGATATAGTTTTCACTGTATACCTTCGTAAAGCGTTCTTGTATGGCCAATCCTGCTTCCGGCGGCGTCCAGCCGCCACGTCCGTCTTGGATGAGATGTTGCCGAGGGGGTCCGACTGTTGCATCCCGTTATCCGGACCAGCGATATGCTGGCCAGGCATCTGCCGCAATCCTTGGGAACAGTTGTGCGGGCATCTCAGCACACAACACATACCGGACATTCTCACCGGTGTGCGCGCGCCCTGCACAATGACCGTGTGTCAGGGCGGGTGGTCGAGACAAGGCCGCTCTAGCGTCAGCTCGCGGGCGCGGGCATACGCGCGCAGCAATACGTCGAAATTGATCGCATGAGCATAAGCGAGTAGGGTAATGATATTACTGTACCGCCTCCAATCGGAACATAGGTTCAATGCCCATACTCCCAGACCCGGACCGGCTCCTGCGCCTGACGGAATCGCATTACGGCGATGATATTTCGGCCCTGACCGATGTTGATGTCGCGGTTGACGCGGCCCGTACCCTTTTTGATCAGGCGACGGATATGCCAAGCTCCGCAGGATTTTCCCTGCTTCTGGTATACTGGGGACAGTTCATAGACCATGACCTGAGCCTGACCCGCGATGCCTCCGGGGAAATCATTGATGTGCCGGATCTTGTGGGGCCTTTCCATAGGTCGAACTATGATCCGGACAGCGGCACGTCTCCTGAAAATCCGAGAGCGCCGGTAAATGAAGTCACGCCGGGCCTCGACGCCAGCATGATCTACGGCTCCACATCCGACCGGCTGGCCGATTTGCGCAGTCACGAGGGCGGGCGTCTGCGCATGTCGGACGGGGCGTTGGAGGCTTTGAACCTGCTGCCCCTCGCGGCCGAAGGGGAGGTCATGGCTGGCGCAGAAGCAACAGAGGCCCCAATTTTCCTCGCGGGGGATGTTCGGGCCAATGAGAATATCAACCTGCTTGCGCTTCAGACCCTCTTCATGCGGGAACATAACTACTGGGCTGATCATCTGGCCGCATTGTATCCGCAGTGGGATGATGAAAGCCTGTTCAACGCTGCACGATCCATTGTTGAATACGAAATTCAGTGGATCACCTACTCAACCTGGCTTCCCATGCTTCTGGCAGGCAATGACGTGGACCAGGCGCGCGTAGCAGCCGAAACGAATTTCGTCTCGCCGGATGGCGAGGTCGATGGCCAGATATCCGTGGAATTCTCGACGGCCGCTTTCCGGGTCGGTCATACGATGGTGTCCGATGTCATCGCGCTGCTGGAGGAAAGTGGCCAAGATGCAAGCAATGCCGATTTCGGCCTGGCAGACGCGTTCTTCAACACGACGCCACTTATTGACGGGAATATGGATCCTATCCTGCGGGGCCTGGCGGCAGTTCCGGCACAGGAAATCGATGGCAAGGTCATCGATGCTTTGAACTTTTTCCTGCTTGCGCCAGACGGGGTAAGAGGATTCAGCCTGCCAGCCCTCAATATTCTGCGTGGCCAGGACCACGGGTTGGGCAAGTATCTCGAAATACGCGCCGCCCTTCTGGGAGACCTGGATCTGGAGGGGATTGCGCCTTCCGATTTCGGCGTCATCACGTCAGATCCCGATGTGCAGGCAGACCTGGCGGCGGTCTATGACACGGTTTTCGATGTGGGTCTCTGGGTTGGCGGACTGGTCGAGGACCGTCCTGACAATGCACCGATAGGCCCTCTCTTCGCCTATATTCTGCAAGAACAGTTTCACCGGACGCAGATTTCGGATCAAAGCTTCCTGGAACTGCCCGACTCTCTTGATCCCGATCTCGCGAGTGCGCTTCAGCAGACTTCGCTAGCTGACATCATTCAGCGCAATACCGGTATCGATATTCTCCAGGCGGACGTTTTCCAGGCCGTATCCCGTATTCCCGGCACGGATGCGGAAGACATGATGGGGGGATCAGACGCCAGCGAGATTCTGCACGGGCTGGATGGAGATGATCTGATCAACGGCGAAGGTGGTGCCGATATTCTTGTTGGCGGCCCGGGGAATGATACCGTGGCCGGGGGACAAGGGAATGACACGGCTATCTACTCAGGGAGCCAGAATCGCTACCACGTAGAAGTGGCCGAGGGCGGCATTTCCATCACGGACAGGCACTCGGAAGGCGATGGAACGGACCGGCTGGAAAGCATCGAGAACCTTGCGTTTTCGCAGGGCGACTGGGCACTCCACGAATTTACCGATGTGCTCGGGGTCTTCGAGAGCGATTTCACGGCGCTGGCAGAACTCTATACGGCCTATTTCAACCGTGCGCCGGACAGCAAGGGTCTATTGTTCTGGGCTTCGAAGCTGGGGGACGGCATGGCTTTGGACGAGATTGCCGTTCTTTTCTTCGAACAGACGGAAACACAAGCACTGTATCCGACATCAAGCTCATCGGAAGTCTTCGCAAAAACAGTCTATCAGAATGTTCTGGGGCGAGAGTTCGACCCGGAGGGGCTGGAGTTCTGGGTCAGTATGCTCGAAAGCGAGGCGGTGTCGCGGCCGATGTTTATTCTGCAGCTCGTTCGGGGAGCCAAGGCTCCGGTTCCGTCAGACGCTGATCCGGAATTCAAGGCACAGAAGGCAGCCGACATGGCGCATCTGGCGGAAAAATCCGATCTCGGCCTCTATTTCTCCGCGATCAAGGGGATGAGCAATGTCGATTCTGCGCGCTCCGTCATGGAGACCTATGATGGAGCGGGGACCGGCCTCACAGAGGCAAAAGCGCTGATAGAGACCTTCTACGCCGATGCGCTTGATCCTGTGGAGGGCGAGTTCCTGATCAGCCTCACGGGTGTTCTCGACGATCCTTTTGCAGGGATGTGAGGTTCCACGAGGCCGGTATACGAACGGCGTTCCCATCCTGAGTTCTCCGAGGCTATCGCGCGCGCGAGGATCGAGCAGATCATCACGATCAAGGACGGCACGCGAACCATCAACATGGGCGCTTGAAGGCAGTCGTATTTCGATGCGTTCCGATAAGGACACTTCGGAAGGACACTCCGGGGCAGGCCGCTTTATTTCCCTGAAGTTCTGACATATGGCTCACCCGTGTTGAGAGGGCACCCAGGCTCGGGAAGTCCGGCTTCGCATCATGGCACGCCTTCTGGGCTTTGATCGGGAACGAAGTATCATGGTGATGGGTAAACTCCGCAGAACCAAACCTCTCTTTTCCGCACAGGACCGAAAGAACCTGCGCTGGTTCTGGGACAACTACCTGAAGAGCAAGTCCCCCTGGCTCCTGGTGGTTCTGGTTGCGATCCTGATCCAGGGCGTGGCCTACCAGCAATTCCTGGCCCTGACGGAAAGCGGCCTGCGGGTGATTTTCGAAAGTGGCAGCGCCTGGGAGCTCGCCCGCGTCTGCGTCATCGTGTTCTTCCTGTTCGCCGTGCGCGGGCTGATGTCCTATCTCAGCCCGCGGCTGTCGGTCTGGCTGGCCAGCAACGCCGTGCTGGAGATGCGCGACGACATGATCGACCACCTCATGCTTCTGGACCTGTCCTATTTCGAGCGGACGAAGTCCGGCGAGATCATCCTGAGGATGGTCAACCAGGCCCAGGACCTGAGCCTGTTCGTCGGGCAGGCCACGGTCAATGCCGTGCGCGATGCCGTCACCGTCATCATCGTCTCGGGATACCTCATCTATCTCTCGCCGCAGCTGTTCCTGGCGGCGGTGATCATCATTCCGGTCATCATCCTGATCATGCTCATGGTGTCCGAGCGCATCAAGACGATCCAGGCCAATGCCGAGAACGCACTGGGCAATTACATGACTGGCATCGAGGAGATGGCGGGTGGCATGCGCACCGTGAAAATCTCCAGCCAGGAGCCGAGCGAAAGCTCGCGGCTGCGCACGGCCGCGCGGGAAATCCGCAACCTCTCGATCCGGCTGCAGGCAGCTGAGGCCATGGTGCTGCCCTCCATCGACCTGTCTTCCGCCTTCGCCTATGTCCTGGTGATCGGCGGTGGTGGCTACATGGCGTTGAGCCCCGCCTATGATCTCGATGGCGCCGGGGTGATCACCTTCCTGCTCGGCCTGGTGCTCCTGTTCGATCCTGCCCGGATGGTGGCGCAGTTCTTCACCAAGCTGCAGGCGCATCTCATTCTGCTCGAAGGGGTGCACTCGCTTTTCCGGGAAACCCCGACGATCACCGATGCTCCGGATGTGATCGATGAATTCGACACCTCGGGCGACATTGTCCTGCAGGATGTCGCGTTCGGCTATTCCGAGAATGCACCGCTCTTCGACGGCATCGACATGACCTTCAAGGGCGGCAAGACCACGGCCATCGTGGGATCGACGGGATCGGGAAAAACCACGATTCTCAGCCTCATTGCCAGGCTCTACAATGTCGGCAGCGGCCAGATCACCATCGGCGGGACGCCAATCGAGAAGATCAGGATCCGGGCGCTGCGCCAGTCGTTCTCCGTCGTCGCCCAGGACATCGTGATCTTCAACAATTCCATCTGGGAGAACATTCGCTATGTCCGTCCCGACGCCTCGGATCAGGCGATCTGGGAGGCGGCGGAGCGGGCTGCCATCGCGGATCTGATCCGTGCGCGCGGAGATGCGCCGGTCGGCCCCAAGGGCGCGCAGCTCTCCGGCGGGCAGAAACAGCGTATCGCGATCGCCCGGGCCTTCCTGCGGTCGGCCCCGATCCTGATGCTGGACGAGGCGACATCGGCGCTGGACCAGCGCACCGAGCAGCGTATCCGCGACACATTGGCAACGCTCGGGGAGGGCAAGACGACGATCATCGTCACCCACCGCCTGAGTTCGGTCACCGATGCCGACTGGATCTATGTCATGGAAAGCGGCCAGATCGTCGAGCAGGGCACCCACGCGGATCTGATCGCGTCTGACGGGCTCTATGCCTCGATGTATGGTGCGCAGAAGCAGGGGTATGGCTGAGTGCGCCTGATCAGCAGGCACGCACGGCTTCAGTCATCTCATGGGCGACATCGCCCTGGCTGTGAGGACGTATGTTCGCGATCGACTTGTCCCAAGCGAGTCTGGGAACCCGGCTTGTCGGGGAGCCTGCATACTCAATAGACAAGCACAGAAGTATGACTGTGATCCGGACCGGCGACGAAGCCAGGGCTTCGTGCGCCGGGTTGCCGATGTGGGTGGACGGTGCCTCATCCGTCAGATGACGAGCGTCAGGCGCTCCCTGGCCCGCGTGATCGCCGTGTAAAGCCACGCCGAGGCATCGTCCCTGACGAAGCGGCTTTCATCGAGGATGAGGACATTGTCCCACTGGCTGCCCTGCGCCTTGTGAACGGTCATCACGTATCCGTATCCGAACTGATGGGATTCGCGCTTTTGTTTCTCGGTCAGGCTTTCCTGCTCATCCGTGAAGAACCTGGGGTGAACCCTGATCCTGACGTCTTCCGCAGTTCCGCAAGTGTCGCGCGCAACCTTCATCGACACTGTCTCGAAATATTTGGAGGCGCGCGGCGGGCTGGTGACACGGACAGTCTCGCCGTTGAAGATATCGATATCGTAATGATTCTTCAGGCACAGGAGGCGGTCACCAGGCCCCGGCAGCTCCGTGGTGTAGCCGAGTTCGTGGCGTATTGCGTGATTGAAATGGTGGCACGTAGAATTTCTATATGCCAGAACCTGGTCGGCTGCGAGGATATCGTCCATGTCACAATCGTCCATGGCGATAACGCGACAGGCGCCGTAGTTGCCGATCGCCGGCCTCCGTCCCGCCCTGACCTCGGCGGCGAGCCGCAGGATCGGGCTGTCCCTCGCCTGACGATGCACTTCGGTGAGCATCACATCAGGGTCGGCATTTATGAAATAGCCCGTCCCCTTGACCGGCGGCAACTGGGCCGGGTCCCCGAGCACCAGAATAGGGGTCTTGAAGGACATCAGATCCCTGGCCAGAGGCTTGTCGACCATGGAGCATTCATCGAGGATGATCAGCGCGGCATTGGCGGCCGGACTGCAGGGGTCGAGACGAAACTCGCCTCCTCCATTGGGCATTTTCCTGGTCTCATAAATGAGCCGGTGGATGGTGCTTGCCCCGTCGCAGCCGTTCTCCTGCATCACCATTGCGGCCTTGCCGGTGAGCGCCGCGTAGAACACCTCCCCCTCAACGTCTTCGGCGAGGTGCCGCGCGAGGGTGGTCTTGCCGGTGCCAGCATACCCGAAGAGCCGGAAGATCTGTTTCTTCCTGGCGTCGTGCTTGAACCAGTGCGCGACGGCATCGCGTGCCTTGGCTTGCTGTGCGGAAAAATCATGCGTCATGTCGTTACTCCTGTCTTGAGTGTGAGAGCTGGCCGCCGGCTCCGGGGCCGGCGGCGTGTTCGGTATGGGTGAGCGGTGGATGCAGGGTGGTCACGAGCCCGCGGCAGGCCGCGGACAGCCGGCAGGCTGACCCGGCATGCCCGGGACAGCGGCGTGTAACGCGCCCCTAGTTGTTCTGTATGTGACTCGTAGAAATACAGGATATTTTAAGTATTAGGGGGGCGTTACGTCCTCCGGAGGACGTAACGCCCCCCTAATTATCTTGAGTTTCCCTACTCGATTCCTACCTCTCACAAGACACTAGGGGCGCGTTACATCTGCCGGCGCGGCACCCCGGCGCGTCCGGACGCTTCAGCGCCCATGTCCTTTGCCTTCTTCCGAGCACGATGCCGTGCGACGCGTTCCCTGATCTTTCTCTTGCGCGCGGCGTCCCGCGGATCGGCAGAGCCGGTCTTTTTCAGGGTTTCGGCGAGCACATACTCGCGGGTGCGGCCGCACAGGGCGCGGTGGGGGCATGTCCGGCACACCGGTTCATCGTCCGGAATCCCGGGCACGCCGAAGCAGCTCTGCAAGAGGCTTCCAGGCGCGCAAGGGTCATGTTCATGCGGGACGGGTGCGCATGGACCAGTCTCGGCGCGTGCCCGCTCCAGCGCCCGGGCGACAATCCCGGTGCCCAGTGGCGCGCAGTCCTCCTCGCGCAGGTAGCGCAGTTCCACCACGTATCTGGAGATGAGCGCCTCGAAAAAGTCGGGCAATGCCTGCGCCAGGGCGACGAGCTCTTCGCGGAACCGCCACTGTGCGGGCAGCCCCCGGTCATTCTCGACCGCGAACTGGGCGCGCGGTGCCATCCGGTTCAACTCGATGCGGCGCATATCGTCGGTCCAGTATTCAGAAATCTTGGCGGACCAGGCCTCCTCGTTTCTCGGATTGGGGCCGAACTGGTTGGGCTGGGGCGGGTGCTTGCGCTTGCGCCGTTCCGCGAAGCCGAACTCGAAACGCAGGTAATGCGAATAGGGCATTCCCAACGCGTCGGCACGCTGTCGCGCCACCCAGAGCTGCGTCAGGTGGGCATTCGGCCTTCGCATGTCGAGCTTCTCCCCGATCTTGATCTTCTCGCTTTCATGCAGGTCGACAGTCCTCTTGTGATGCTCCTTGTACGCCTTCACATATTCGGCGTGAAAAAGACGCGTGGCCTGCATGGGGGGCATGAAGCGGTAGGCGGGCCATTTTTGAATCATAAGGGTCGCTTCTCTTGCGAGGTGTTCGCGCGGGATGAGACGGGCGAGCTTGTGCAGCTCCCGAAGGCGATTTTCGTTCGTGTTGGCAGTATCGGGCATATCTTCTCCGTTCCCGGACTCCGGGGTGTCTTGTGTGAATTTCAGTGTCTGCGCGCAGGCGGTCAGACCAGGTGGGTCTCTTCCTCACCCGCGTCCCAGCGGCCATCGGTCCAGAAGCCAAGCTGCATGGCGGTATTGCGCAACCGGCGAACACGGCGCCGAGCGTTTTCCAGCATCCGGGCTCGCGACTTGCCCGGCGGCGCGACGTAGAACCCGATCCGCAGGCCCTCGATCTCCAGGAGCAACTCCGCGGCGCGTTTCTCGAGACGGCGCGCCTGCTCGTCCCGCGGCAACTTCAACAGCTTCATGACGGGCGGGAATGGCGGCAGCGTCCTGGGATGAAGAGGCACCTCCGGATACGCCCGGGGCCTTTCATGGGGGCTACGCCTCCGGAGCCCCGCCAAGGGGGGTTTGTGCCGGCTTGCATCCGTGCCGCGCCCGGCATGTGGTGCCAGGCCGGCCTCGGTGTCGGGGCCGTGCGTGGAAGACATGGCGATTGATCCGCCGCGGCGGTTGAGGGTATAGTCCATCTCGGTATCCCTTCTGATGTGATCTTGGGATTTCGACTGGCGCAGCAGAGGTGGAAGCTCTGCTGCGCCGCTTGATTGATGATGTCTCCGGGTGTTCTTCTTCGCGGGCCTCCTTTCGTCGTTTCGTTGATTTATCCTGATGCGCCGAGCCAGATGGTGTGCACGATCCGTGCCGGCGCAAATCCATGGTCTACACGCCGGTGATCTTCCACTGGGGCAACGAACGGCGCACGTGCTTGTCCAAGCCCTCCAACAGCTTGTTGAGCTTTACGGCTTCGTTCATCTTGGTAATGGTATCGATCTCTGTGGATGTCTCGAGTTCCTTGAGCCTCCGTTGAATCTCCTGCCGTTTATAGTTGTTGATGACCACGGCCATTTCGGTGGCAGCATCCAGCAGACAATCAACCAGGACTTCTGCACGGCCTATTGCGCCCTGTGCCCCCGGGAAAGGATTCTCGACGCCTGCTATTACTTCCTTGAGCGCAAATTCCCCTGGATCACGTTCATCCTCGATTAATGGGGCTTCGATCCCCGCGAGCCCCAACGCGATCTCGACGTTTGAGTAATTTGCCTCATGCTCCAGAAACTCTGAGAATGTTTCCTTGAGGTAAGGGTAGCAGCTGTCGCTGTTGGCCTTGTGTTCGGCACGCTTACGCTCACGCTGCAGTTGCTTCTTCTCGGCTTCCGTCATTCCCATATCGATCTCCTTGGTGGGGACATGGACGGGGACAACATGTGTCCCCGTCCCAAATTTGTCAATGAGAATTTTTGCTTCGTGCAAAATAGGGGCTGTCTTTTCCCTGGCTTTCAGACGAGTTGCCTTATCTCGCGGCCATGAGGCACGCGGATACGGATTCCGTGAAACGAGCGCCGGTCAGCGCAATCCCGGACTTCAATGGCTGAGAGAAGCACTTCGTTTTCGCGACATGGACAGGACGCCCATGAGCTCCGCTGAGCGGCTCACAGAAGGCGATCGAGGGCCCCAGCGACGTTCCCTGCCCCTAACCGGGCATTCTGCACGCACTGGCCGCACACAGCGGCTGTGCCCAGCGGGTGGCGCAAGAGGGGGGCATCTGAGCAAGTGACGCGAGCAGGTCGGCAGCTGCTTGTCAGCCCTGTCACTTGTTTCAGATATACGTACGTTTTATACTCTTGTTATGTGCGGATATCCGAGAGGTGTGAATGGGACGTGTAAAGGTGAACTTGACGCTGGACGCGGATGTCGCGGACGCGGCCCGAACGCTCGGGCTGAACATGTCGCGTCTTGCCGAGGCGGCGATTTCTGAAGCTGCAAAGCTCGAGCGCAATCGCCTTTGGCGCGCAGAAAACAGCGGGGCTATTGCTGCCTATGAGGAAGAAGTGGCAAAGGACGGCTTGCCCCTGTCACGCTACAGAAGCTTCTGAGGTCCCATGGCCCAGTTCGATCTCTATCGCCTGAGTAGCGGACAGCTTGTGGTGGATTTGCAAACCGATCTGATCGGGATCGAAGTATCCCGTATCGTGGCTCCCTTGCGCGCAGCGGGACAATATGCGGCTTTCCCCGGCCTGACCCCGATCGTGGAGATTGACGGGTCTCCCTGGATTGTTCGGATCCAGGAGCTGGCGGCCGTGCCCGGCACGGAACTCAAACAGCCGGTTGGCTCGCTGGTTGAATACAGGACTGCCTTGAAGCGGGCTCTGGATATCCTGATCGACGGCGTCTAGCGCCTCCGGAGCCATTTCCGCTTCCAGGCGTCTCGACCCGGCGGATCGGGTCCGCACGGCAAGCCCGCGATACGGCGGCATGTTGCGAGTCACCCATTTCTATTCGGAGTTGGCCTGCAGCCAGGCTGCAAATGCGGACTCCTCGAGGCGTCCGGCAGCAAGATCGACGGTCATTTGAACAGCCTCGATCTCTCCCGCTCCCACCCTGAAGAGTGCCAGGTCACGGTGTGCTGTTTTGGGTCACCCAGGCTCTCAGGTCTTCGATCATGTCAGCCTGAAGGCGTGTTTTCCGGCTCAGGGCCATCCCGAGGGAGGTATCCGTGGGCTTTCGGCCGATCTCGCGCATCACGTCCCCGTTATTCAAGCCACGACGATTCATGGCGTCGCGAATCCGGACTTCAAGATCAGCGGGAAGATGATGAGGTTGGCTGTGGGCCGATGATGTCGCGGGGCTGGACGGTGCCACATGTCCGCTTGATGACACGGGTGTTCCGGTCACAGCTGGCGTCGCGCACCCGATGAAGGACTTGAAGGCATCGCGCTCGCTGGCGGAGGCGTTCTTCCAGGCGGATTTGAGCATGTCGAGCCCGGTTCGCCTTTTCCGCAGCCCGGCCTTCACGAGCGCGCCCGTCAGGTTCTTGAACTTGCCTGCCTGGTAATCGGCGTGGACGGTCGGGTGCTCCTTGCGCAGACGCGCCAGGTAGTAGGCGTTGTCGCGCTTCTGCTTGGGTCGGGTCATCGGTGCAACCTCCACATTGCATTCACTCTAAGTAGAATTTCTACGTTTCGTGGCAAGAGCGCACAGACCTAGGTAGCACCATATCCCCGGCTCGGGGTCACCGATGGCTGCGAACGGGCCGGCCAGCGGGGGTGTGGGGCAGGATCGTCATGGTTTCCGCGGAAAGCATGTGCTTCGGGTCATTCCCGATAAATCAGGACATTGTAGAGGAGGATCGGGGCTGTTGCCGCCTCCCGAACAGAAGCGCGGCGCGCCCTCTTACGCAATCGCACCGTCTCCTGCGCTCGATCTTCCGGCATGCGTCGAGAGGGCGCGCGCAACGTCCACGTCACGGCATTGTCAGGCCTGCCAAGCGCGCCCGGGCCTTGATCGTTACAGGTAAAAAACGGATTTCGGTGGGCTGGACGCTGGCTAAGTCCCTGATTTTACGAGAATGGGTGTTTACATATGTAAACATTTTCCGTTTTGAAATTCGGATGATGTAAACACTTTCGAGGGCATTCCACGGGCATATGTAAACATTTTCGCGGGCCGAATGTTTCCATATGTAAACGTCTGTGCGTGGCCATGTAAACATTCTTGGCGGATCGCATAATGAGCACATCTCAAAGGGACTGTGCTCGACGTCGTCATGCACTTGGGAGCGTAGCTGAAGCGTCAGCAGATATCTGCTGACGCTTCTCGTCCTTCACGCGAAGGGGTCGTCGATCACGCCCACGAGTTGGACGATGAGTTCGCCGCTGTCGCCTGTCCCCATGGCAGTGGTGGCGAAACTGTCGATCAGGTTCTCGGCCTCCAGCAGGCTCGCGGATCGGTTCGAGACGTCGTAGGCGTCGAGCGCGGCTTCCGCGTTGTCGGCATCCGACAGCCCCTGGATGGCGGCGTAATAGAGCCCGATATCCACCTGGTCGGCCAGCGTCTCGCGATCATCGCCCGCGTCGGGGTTGGTCACGGTGCCCTGGACGAACTGTTCGAAGAACTGAGCCGGGGTGAGGAGTTCCTGGTCCAGCTGGCTGGTCCAGAAGGCTGCCCCCTCGGGGTCGCTGTCACGGTCGAGCAGGTTCGCATAGGCTCCTTCCACGATCTCGGCATTGGTCGGGGCGGCGCCGAAGATGGCGATCGCCTCGGGGCTGTCGATGAAGGCCTGCGTGACTGCCTCGAAGCCCAGCCCATCCGACAGCTGGGTCGCCCAGTAGAACAGCCCGAACGCATCCGGGGCGCGGTCGAAGAGGCCGATATAGAGATAGGTCAGCGCCTCGAGCTGCGCGGCGGTCACGTCGAGCACGCCATCAAGGATCGTCAGGTCCAGATCCGATCCTGACCCCGGGTCGCCGACCGGATCGCTGCTGAAGCGCAGCGCCTCGATATCGATCAGCGTGTCGGTCCCTGTCCCGTCCGGCCTGCGGTCCGACACCGTGATGCCGTCGGGCGAGAGGGTGATGGTATGGCTCTCCTGCGGGGCCTGGAAGACGGCCATGTCATCGCCGTCACCCCCATCCAGCACGTCGTCGCTCTCGCGGCCCACCAACGTGTCGTCTCCCGCGAGGCCGGACAGCCGGTCTTCGAACGGTGTGCCGATCAGCAGGTCGTTGCCGGGTGTGCCGGTCTGCTCGGTATCGGCCAGCGCGATCGACAGCGCGACGCTGTCCTCCGGCCCGGCCCCGAGGGCGTCGTCGTCGAGGCTTACCGTCACATCCAGGATCGGGTTGCTGCCGCCATCGAGCGCCGCGTCGGCCTTCAGGAAAAGCGTCGTGCCGTCCAGTTCGAACAACGCCGCGTCGTCGCCGGTCAGGCTCAGCGTGTTCGTGCCAAGCGCATCGTCCACGATCACGACCCCCGCCACGGCCGTGCGCGCGCCGGTGTCGGTGCCCTCGGTGAGCACCGTGACGTTCTGCGTGACGTCGAGGGAAGGCGCCTCGTTCACATCCGTCACGCCGATGCTCAGCGCCGCGCTGTCATCCGGGTCCGCCGCAAGCGCGGGATCGTCCACCGTCACGGTGACATCGAGGCTCGGGTCCGTCTCGAAATCCAGCACCGTGCCGGCCTTCAGGAAGAGCTCCGACCCATCGATCTCGAAGAGACCCGCATGCGCCCCTGCGAGTCCCAGGTTGGCCGTGCCAAGCGCGTCATCGCTGATGTCGATATCGGCCACCTTGACACGGGCACTGGTGTCCGTGTCCTCGGACAGGTC